>OBVO01000712.1_pt1 | contig 17962 bp, 10 predicted proteins | sample 1495151 | NCBI WGS metagenome assembly OBVO01 (sample SAMEA2580019, study PRJEB22360) | human gut metagenome | reverse complement strand
TATGGCGAAAGGGATCCTCGAAGATACGCATCCACTTTCTGCGGCAGCTGCGCGTTCGTTTGCCCTGGCAAATGCTGACGTTGTCATGCTTGTTGGCGCACGACTGAATTGGTTACTGGCACACGGTAAAAAAGGATGGGCGGCAGATACACAGTTTATTCAACTGGATATTGAACCGCAGGAAATTGACAGCAACCGCCCCATTGCTGTGCCAGTCGTTGGCGATATTGCATCCAGTATGCAAGGTATGCTGGCAGAACTGAAACAAAACACATTTACGACTCCACTGGTATGGCGCGATATTTTAAATATCCACAAGCAGCAAAATGCACAAAAAATGCATGAAAAATTAAGTACAGATACTCAACCATTAAATTACTTTAATGCATTAAGTGCTATGCGCGATGTATTGCGCGAGAACCAGGATATTTATTTAGTTAATGAAGGTGCAAATACCCTGGATAATGCACGAAATATTATTGATATGTATAAACCACGTCGCCGTCTGGATTGTGGTACCTGGGGTGTCATGGGCATCGGTATGGGCTATGCCATCGGTGCTAGCGTGACCTCTGGTTCTCCGGTTGTCGCCATTGAAGGTGATAGTGCTTTTGGTTTCAGTGGGATGGAGATTGAAACGATTTGTCGATATAACCTGCCGGTGACGATCGTTATTTTTAATAATGGCGGCATCTACAGAGGAGACGGTGTTGATCTCAGTGGCGCTGGTGCACCATCACCAACAGATCTGCTGCACCATGCAAGGTATGACAAATTAATGGATGCGTTTCGTGGCGTTGGCTATAACGTCACCACGACAGATGAACTTCGTCATGCTTTAACCACCGGAATTCAGTCGCGCAAACCGACCATTATTAATGTGGTCATCGACCCTGCAGCAGGAACTGAAAGTGGCCATATTACCAAACTTAACCCAAAACAAGTCGCTGGTAATTAAATACTGACATCGTCTCCTCTTGCCAACTCATTATCGATGGTGAGGGGACCCTTATCGGAAATACTATTATGCTAACATTTTTTATTGGCGATTTATTGCCTATTATCGTAATCATGCTGTTGGGTTATTTTAGCGGCAGACGAGAAACTTTTTCAGAAGATCAAGCCCGGGCATTTAATAAACTGGTATTAAACTACGCTCTTCCTGCGGCCCTATTTGTTTCTATTACCCGGGCAAACAGGGAAATGATTTTTGCGGACACTCGCCTGACCCTTGTATCACTTGTGGTTATTGTCGGATGTTTCTTTTTCTCCTGGTTTGGTTGCTACAAATTTTTTAAACGTACCCATGCAGAAGCAGCAGTATGTGCATTAATTGCAGGCTCACCTACCATCGGATTCCTGGGGTTTGCAGTTCTCGATCCTATTTATGGTGATTCCGTATCAACAGGTTTAGTGGTAGCAATTATTTCTATTATTGTTAACGCAATTACTATTCCTATTGGTCTGTATTTGCTGAATCCTTCCTCAGGAGCGGATGGTAAGAAGAATAGTAATCTGAGCGCATTAATTTCTGCGGCAAAGGAGCCAGTAGTATGGGCACCTGTTCTGGCAACGATCCTGGTGTTGGTTGGGGTAAAAATTCCGGCAGCATGGGACCCAACCTTTAATCTGATTGCGAAGGCTAACTCAGGGGTAGCGGTGTTCGCTGCGGGGTTGACTCTGGCTGCACATAAATTCGAGTTCAGTGCCGAAATTGCTTATAACACCTTCCTGAAGCTGATTCTGATGCCACTGGCGCTGCTTCTCGTGGGTATGGCATGTCATTTGAACAGCGAACATTTGCAGATGATGGTACTGGCAGGCGCATTACCGCCGGCATTCTCCGGAATCATTATTGCCAGTCGGTTTAATGTCTACACCCGCACTGGTACAGCGTCATTGGCTGTGAGCGTACTGGGTTTTGTCGTCACGGCTCCCTTGTGGATTTATGTCAGTCGACTGGTTTCATAATTAATCATGTTATTGATTTTACATAAATGCCGAAGTGTCTTTTCACCTTCGGCTTTTTTCAAGGCATAAGCAAATGACAAATAATGAAAGCAAAGGGCCGTTTGAAGGCTTATTAGTTATCGATATGACACATGTCCTTAATGGACCTTTCGGAACTCAACTTCTTTGTAATATGGGAGCAAGGGTAATTAAAGTTGAGCCGCCGGGCCATGGTGATGATACCCGCACATTTGGTCCCTATGTGGATGGACAGTCACTCTATTACAGTTTTATTAATCATGGCAAAGAGAGTGTGGTTCTTAATTTAAAGAATGATCACGATAAAAGTATATTTATAAATATGCTTAAACAAGCTGATGTATTAGCTGAGAATTTTCGCCCAGGTACAATGGAAAAACTCGGGTTTTCATGGGAAAGGTTACAAGAAATCAACCCGCGCCTTATATATGCTTCATCGTCAGGTTTCGGACATACCGGTCCGCTAAAAGATGCTCCTGCCTACGATACCATCATTCAGGCAATGAGCGGGATAATGATGGAAACAGGATACCCTGATGCTCCGCCAGTGCGCGTTGGTACCTCTCTTGCGGATCTATGTGGCGGTGTTTATTTATTCAGTGGAATAGTGAGTGCACTTTATGGCCGCGAAAAGAGCCAGAGAGGTGCGCATGTCGATATAGCGATGTTTGATGCCACTCTGAGTTTTCTGGAGCACGGACTGATGGCATATATCGCGACTGGGAAGTCACCACAACGTCTGGGAAATCGCCATCCCTACATGGCACCTTTTGATGTTTTCGATACTCAGGATAAGCCGATTACGATTTGTTGTGGTAATGACAAGCTTTTTTCTGCGTTATGTCAGGCACTGGATCTGACGGAGCTGGTTGATGATCCCCGATTTATCAGCAATATTTTACGCGTACAAAACCAGGCTATTCTTAAACAATATATTGAGCGGACGTTAAAAACGCAGGCAGCTGAAGTTTGGTTAGCCAGAATACATGAAGTTGGTGTGCCTGTCGCGCCGTTATTAAGTGTGGCTGAGGCCATTAATTTACCACAAACTCAGGCAAGAAATATGTTGATTGAAGCCGGGGGAATAATGATGCCGGGTAATCCGATAAAAATTAGCGGCTGTGCGGACCCGCATGTTATGCCGGGAGCGGCAACGCTCGACCAGCATGGGGAACAAATTCGCCAGGAGTTCTCATCATAAATGTAAGATGTGCTGGTAAATAGCTCCCACATTTGAACATTGTGGGAGCCGCTATTTAGTCATTTTGCTGACAGAAAGCAGTAATCTCCTGGTCCAGCTCTGCAATGTGTTCTTTTACAGAGTTCAGCAACTGAAGAATTTCAGGCTTACTGTCATCTGAAACAGGTGTTATTTCTAACTGGTGGCTAATATTAATCAACTTTTGCAAATTCAGGATGTTAGCCGCACCGTGGATGCGATGAATACACTGATGGAAAGTTCTGTTATCGCCAGCTTCTAGTGCATGAAACGCAGCGGGTAGATCTTTATGCGTTTCATGCTGGAAAGTCATGAGAATCTCCTGCATCAGTTGTAGATCATTCGCCGTATTATTCTTCAGGGCCTCGATATCAAGGTGGCGATACTGAGTTGCAATATGCGCAACCTGGTGTAACTGACTTAAATGTGTTTTCAGTACATCCAGAGTCAACGGTTTGAACAAACATAAGTTCATGCCGCAATTTAACCCTTTTTCACGTTCGTTAGCCTGTGCGTTGGCTGTAAGCCCCCAGATGGGTAAGGAAGAATTTTGCTCACGGAGTTTGCGAGTCAACTCAAAACCATCCATATTCGGCATATTAACGTCAGTAATAAGCAGATCATAATGTTGCATACTGATTTTGTGTAGCGCTTGCACACCATCAGTGGCTTCATCAACATCATATCCTAATAGATTTAGCTGGCGTTTGAGTAATAGCCTGTTGGTCGGATGATCATCCGCGATTAATATGCTCAACTTTTCAGGTAGTGTGATAGGTTGTTCTGCTTTTGTCTCGATAGCCGCCACTTGTTGGGTAATTTCTACCGGGATTGTGATCGTAAATGTTGTTCCTATGCCTGGATGACTTTCTAATGACAAATCACCCTGCATGTTTTTAATTAATTCTTTGCAGATCATTAAGCCTAAACCAGAACCTGTTTGCTGACGACCTGTACTTGTTTGGCTATAGCGTTTAAACAGTTGTTGTTGTTCTTCCTGCGATAATCCACTTCCAGAATCCATAATCGTCATTTTGATAACAGCGTGGTTGTCATCAATGTGACCCAGGGAGGTCGTAATTTTTACTGCCCCCTCGGTAGTAAATTTAAGAGCATTGCTCAGTAAATTAGATAAGACCTGCTTAAACGCCTGAGGGTCGATCTTAACCTGGTAATGTTCTGGAAACGTACTGCTGCAACTTAATGCGATGGATTTGCTTGCAGCAATCGCACCGAAAGAGTGACAAGTGTTCTGGACTAAAGTAGGGATATCGACCCATTGTGGTTGAAGTTGATAGTTACCCGACTCAATTTTGTCGACATCAAGGATTTCACCAATTAAGCCGAGGAGTGATTGTCCGGTGGCGTAGGCAAGTGAAATCGCCTCCACCCGTTGCTCCTTGCTAAGACCAGAACCCGACAGAAGTTCCAGGAAGCCCATAATGGAGCTTATTGGTGTTCTTATTTCGTGACTCATTGTTGCCAGAAACTGACTTTTTGCGACAGTTGCATTGATCGCTTTATTTCTCTCTACTTCGAGTGCATGAATTAAATCACGCGTCTCGGTAATATCTTGCCAACCACAAATATAAACAGCATGTTCGCTTGCTGGCAGATTGCATAATGTATGCCAGTGATTAATGCATCTTTTCTCGATGCCATTATCAATTTCAAATACCTGTGTGTATATTGTTCGATTTTCTTTCGTTTCTGCTGTGACTTCATGCGCATTAGAAAAAACATCTTTAAAGGGTGAGTCACTGTTTTCTAATGGTAACATTGCATTTTTGTAGTAATCCGCAGTGAAATAATGTTCAAAAGCACTATTATGACTAATGACATTACCTTGCCAGTTTACAACATAAGTTGGATTCGGTAAGGAATCCGAGAGTGCTTTTCGGAATGATATTTGGTTTTCTAAATCACCCTGAATGACTTTACGACGACGAACTGAGCGTAACAGGTAGAATCCCCATAAAAGGCTACTGCCAACTAATAAAACGGATAATGTCGTGACAATATAAAATTGCTCGCTATAGAGGTCCCATGTGTCAATGGTCACATTGGGCATTTTAATCCATTTTTCCGTCAGGCGCAGAACTTCGCTTGGGGGAATTGCATTCAGTGCTTTATTAATAATATCCTTAAGTTCCGGTTCTCCGCGAGGAAAAGCGAACGAAAGTGATGCATTCTGAACGCCGGGAATAAGAAAATGATAAAGTTCATTAGGATAGTAATGGTCGATCATGTAACGCGAATTTAACTGTGTCGCGACCAGAGCATCAAGTTCACCTTCCTTGACCTTGTGAAATGCAGCGCTGGCGTTATCGACTTTTATCCACTCTACCTCCGGATACATCTCTTTTAATTGCGAATGAAGCTCATAATAATATGGAATGGCAACTTTCATTCCTTTTTTTAATGTTTGTTCACTGTCAGGCGCTTTTTGCATGACAAAAACGTAAGGCGTTGTTATGAAGGCTTCAGCAAATGAAACATTATTTTCTCGATCTTCACTATAAATAGCGGCGGGCAATATATCCCATCCACCGGGGTTAAGCTGTGTCCCAGCATGAATATTGTGTGAAACGGTGATCGGAGAAAAATTTAAACCTGTTTGCAAGGTAATAATATTAAGAATATCACCCATCACGCCCCGAACTGAGCCAGTTTCATCTGTCATAGAATAGGGTGGCGAGTAAGGATTTTCCAGCACCTTTAAATCGGGATGCTGCTTAATCCACTGTTTTTCATGTTCAGTGAGTTCTAATGGTTTGTTCAGAAAGGCCAGGTTTCCTGTATCAAGCCAATTTTGTGATACTTCATAGCGAACTTCATTTGTTAAAGCATCAACAAATCGATTGAGTACTTCATTAAGAACGATTGAATCTTTTCTGGTTAATAAAAAGTTATATTGACGCGGTGAGTTATAATACTTCACTACATTTAAGGAGTGAGTAAAATAACGGGAAATCATACTGCTGGTAATGATGTTACTACCAATAAAGTAATCATTCTGTCCGGCTGAGACGGATGCTAATGCCTGATATAAATTTGTAAAAGAGATAATTGTTGCTTTTGGAAATGATTGATGAATTACCTCGTCTGGAGGATAATTTGCTACTCGAGCAATATTTACTGGTTTTGATGAGGTAAGCGGTCGCATTGAATCGTGAAGGGTAGTGACCAACGCAGGAAAGGTAATTATCAGAGGATTAGTTGCAGCAATGTCATCATTAAGAGGCGGCGAAGCAACTAAATGTGATAACACTATATCAACTTCACCGTCTTCCAGCGCGTCCATTGCTTTTTGATGATCTGCGTATTCCCGGAGTGTTAATTTGATATTTAACGCTCTTTTTAAAAGATTTAAATAATCAGCATTAATACCACGAATCCGTTGCTGCGAATCGGTATGCAACAACGTAGCTGTTTGGGACTTGTGTACTGCAATCACAAGATTTTTTTTGCTCGCGAGCCAACGTAATTCCTTGTTGCTCAGACGTAGTGGATCAAGTGTGACACGGTTGTTACTACTGATGCCACGATATTCGATGTAATCTCCGTCTGCGAAACTTATGGTCGACCAAAGACCACAACAGAGAAGAAAAATATAGGGTAAAAACTTCATGTGGTTAGCCGATTTTGTTACGTTGTGCGAATGTGTAAAGATCCATCAGTGATTTGCATTCTAATTTTTCCATCAAGCGACTTTTATAAGTGCTGACAGTTTTGTTGCTGATGAACATTTTTTCAGCAATGTCATTATTATCCTTGCCATCAAGAATATACCGCATGACACTAATTTCTTGTTTCGATAAGGAGTCGAGTTTTTGCTGGTCGGACGTTAAACTTCCAACAAACCGGTTGAGAGAGAAGGGGAAATAGCAGTAGCCATTTTTTGCAGCTTCAATAGCCGCAATGATATTGTTCATGCCTTCTTTTTTACTCACGAAACCATTAGCGCCAGCATCAGCACAATGTTTCCCGTAAAAATGGTCATTTTTAGCGGAGACAATAATAATAATTCCGCTATATTGGCGCTTTCTCAGCGTTTCTAACACCTGGATACCGTTAACTCCGGGGATATCGACATCAATGATGACGATATCAGGCTTAAGTGTTTCCACCCGCTGAACGGCGCCTCCGCCTTCAGTCAACTCTGCTAAGATTTCAATATCGTTTTTGATCAATAAATTACGAATTGCTGCGATAGCAAGAGGATGGTCATCAATAATTATTGCGTTCATAGATTATTCCCTTTGCAATGAAGCATTTCCCTTCTCCCTGTAGTAATACAGACATAAGGCATCATCTCATTTTCTCAAAAAAATAAGAAAATTTGAGCTTCCTTTAAGATAATTCGACAAGTATACCATATAAATAGTCGGCATAAATAAAATGTCAACAATAAAATCAGGGATGATACCGATGATTTATAGTTTCACATTAGCACTATAAGTCTTCTCACTAATCCTACAGGCGTAAGAATTGTATTGCAAAAGCCACGGTTTAGTCCTCTGTTGTTTTTTTTGCACCTCATTTAAATTAGGCCTCCAACGTTCCTGGGATAATGTGCAACACATGCACTGTGTTTGATATGAAGAATGAATACTCTTTTCATTCAATTCATAAATTTCATCTATGCGAAATGAGAGATAAAAGTGGAACAGATTAATTCAAATAAAAAACATTCTGACAGAAAAAAATATTTTGCTTTGTTAGCGGTAGTTTTATTTATTGCGTTTTCAGGTGCCTATGCCTATTGGTCAATGGAATTAGAAGACATGATTAGTACAGATGATGCCTATGTCACGGGGAATGCAGATCCAATTTCTGCACAAGTTTCAGGCAGCGTCACTGTCGTTAATCATAAAGATACGAACTACGTTCGACAGGGTGACATTTTAGTCTCACTGGATAAGACTGATGCCACTATCGCACTCAATAAAGCTAAAAATAATCTGGCCAATATTGTTCGGCAAACGAATAAACTGTACTTACAGGATAAACAATACAGTGCCGAAGTCGCTTCAGCTCGTATTCAGTATCAACAATCTTTAGAAGATTATAACCGTCGTGTACCTTTAGCGAAGCAGGGGGTTATTTCAAAAGAAACGCTGGAGCATACCAAAGATACGTTAATAAGTAGCAAAGCGGCATTGAATGCTGCTATTCAGGCTTATAAAGCGAATAAAGCTTTAGTAATGAACACACCATTAAACCGTCAGCCACAAGTCGTTGAAGCGGCGGATGCAACCAAAGAAGCCTGGTTAGCGCTTAAACGTACGGATATTAAGAGTCCTGTTACCGGCTATATTGCTCAGAGAAGCGTTCAGGTCGGCGAAACAGTGAGTCCCGGACAATCGTTAATGGCTGTCGTACCGGCACGTCAAATGTGGGTTAATGCCAACTTTAAAGAAACACAACTCACGGATGTGCGGATTGGTCAATCGGTCAATATTATTAGCGATCTTTATGGTGAAAATGTTGTGTTTCATGGTCGGGTGACAGGGATCAATATGGGAACCGGCAATGCGTTCTCCTTATTACCTGCACAAAATGCGACAGGGAATTGGATCAAAATCGTTCAGCGTGTACCGGTTGAGGTTTCTCTTGATCCAAAAGAACTCATGGAACATCCCTTGCGCATTGGTTTATCGATGACTGCAACTATTGATACCAGGAACGAAGACATTGCCGATATGCCCGATCTGGCTTCAACCGTGACGTCCATGCCTGCTTATACCAGTAAGGCTTTAATTATCGATACCAGTCCGATAGAAAAAGAGATTAACAACATTATTTCGCATAATGGACAACTTTAATGGCAATCACTAAATCAACTCCGGCACCATTAACCGGTGGGACGTTATGGTGCGTTACTATTGCATTGTCATTAGCGACGTTTATGCAAATGTTGGATTCCACTATTTCTAACGTCGCAATACCGACAATATCTGGCTTTCTGGGAGCATCAACAGACGAAGGCACCTGGGTTATCACTTCGTTTGGCGTAGCAAATGCCATTGCGATCCCTGTTACCGGCAGGCTGGCACAAAGAATAGGCGAATTAAGGTTATTTTTACTTTCAGTCACTTTTTTTTCGCTGTCTTCCTTAATGTGTAGTTTATCGACCAATCTTGATGTGCTGATATTTTTTAGAGTCGTTCAGGGATTAATGGCGGGGCCGTTAATTCCACTGTCACAGAGTTTATTATTAAGGAATTATCCACCAGAAAAAAGAACATTTGCTCTGGCATTATGGTCTATGACCGTGATTATCGCGCCGATATGTGGGCCGATATTGGGCGGTTATATTTGTGATAACTTTAGCTGGGGTTGGATATTTTTAATCAATGTCCCTATGGGGATTATCGTCCTGACATTATGCTTAACCTTACTTAAAGGAAGAGAAACTGAGACTTCACCGGTCAAAATGAATCTACCAGGACTGACCCTGTTAGTGCTCGGTGTTGGTGGCTTGCAAATTATGCTTGATAAAGGGCGCGATCTGGATTGGTTCAACTCGAGTACAATAATAATACTAACAGTAGTATCAGTTATTTCTCTGATCTCTTTAGTCATTTGGGAGTCGACCTCAGAGAACCCGATTCTTGATCTCAGTTTGTTTAAGTCCCGTAATTTCACCATTGGTATTGTGAGTATCACATGCGCGTATTTATTTTACTCTGGAGCGATCGTCCTTATGCCGCAGTTACTCCAGGAAACGATGGGGTATAATGCGATATGGGCCGGACTTGCTTATGCGCCCATCGGCATCATGCCACTATTAATTTCACCTTTGATAGGACGTTATGGCAACAAAATAGACATGCGGTTGTTAGTGACATTTAGTTTTTTGATGTATGCGGTTTGCTATTACTGGCGTTCTGTGACATTTATGCCAACGATTGATTTTACAGGCATCATTTTGCCACAGTTTTTCCAGGGATTCGCCGTTGCCTGTTTCTTTTTACCCTTAACAACGATTTCGTTTTCAGGGTTGCCAGATAATAAATTTGCCAATGCCTCGAGTATGAGTAATTTTTTTCGTACCTTGTCAGGATCAGTTGGTACGTCGTTGACAATGACGCTGTGGGGACGACGCGAATCGTTACACCATAGTCAGTTGACAGCAACCATCGATCAATTTAACCCCGTGTTTAATTCATCGTCACAAATTATGGATAAATACTATGGTTCGCTTTCAGGAGTTCTTAATGAAATTAATAATGAAATAACCCAGCAGTCACTTTCTATTTCTGCAAATGAGATTTTCCGTATGGCTGCTATTGCTTTTATCTTACTTACGGTTTTGGTTTGGTTTGCGAAAGCGCCGTTTACAGCGAAAGGCGTTGGGTGATGGAAAAAGAGGAGACTATAGCAGGTAAAACGGCAGAATCTTAAGTCTGCGTCATCGGCAGCATCGCTCACCCAGGGAAAGGATGGCGATGCTGCGTTGAAACGTTATTAACGGCCTTTTGCCAGATATTGATTCATCTCTTCTTCCGGCACCATTCCACCTCCCGTCGCCCACACCAGATGAGTGGCATTACGCAGTTGTTCTGCGCTGAAACCGTGCATCTGTTGGTAACTTACTGATGCGCACACGCGCTGAGGCCCGGCCATACCCGCCAGTGCCGAAGGTTCAAGACGAATACCTTCTTCCTGCGCCAGCCAGCCAAGCATGTCATACATGGTTTGATCGCTAAGGGTATAGAAGCCATCCAGCAGACGCTCCATCGCCCGCCCGACAAAGCCTGATGCGCGACCAACTGCAAGGCCATCCGCTGCGGTAAGGTTGTCGATACCAATATCCTGAACAGAAATCTGATCGTGTAATCCTGTATGGACGCCTAACAACATACAAGGGGAGTGCGTTGGTTCGGCAAAAAAGCAGTGAACATGATCGCCAAACGCCAGTTTAAGTCCGAATGCGACGCCACCAGGACCACCGCCAACACCACACGGCAGATAGACAAACAGAGGGTTATCAGCATCGACAATACGACCTTGCTCGGCAAATTGCGCTTTAAGACGCTGGCCAGCGACGGAATACCCAAGGAACAACGTGCGGGAATTCTCGTCATCAATAAAGAAACAGTTCGGGTCAGACTGCGCTGCTTTACGTCCTTCCTCGACGGCAACACCATAATCTTGCTCATATTCCACGACCGTAACGCCATGGCTGCGCAGTTTCGCTTTTTTCCATGCCCGGGCATCAGCAGACATATGCACTGTCACCTTAAAGCCAATGCGGGCGCTCATAATGCCGATTGATAACCCCAGATTTCCGGTTGAGCCCACAGCAATGCTGTATTGACTAAAGAACTGTTTAAACTCCGGGGAAAGCAGTTTGCTGTAGTCATCTTCAAGCGTCAGCAACCCCGCTTCCAGAGCCAGTTTTTCTGCATGTGCCAGGACTTCATAAATCCCGCCGCGTGCTTTTATGGAGCCGGAAATGGGCAAATGGCTATCTTTTTTCAGTAGCAGTTGCCCGCTGATCGGTTGTTGATATTCCTTTTCCAGCCGTTTTTGCATAGCCGGAATGGCAACCAGTTCTGATTCAATAATCCCCCCAGTAGCAGCAGTTTCAGGAAATGCTTTTGCCAGATAGGGTGCAAAACGAGACAGGCGCGCATGGGCGTCCTGAACATCCTGTTCGGTCAGGCCAACATAAGGTAAACCTTCAGCCAATGAGGTCGTGCCAGGATTAAACCAGGTGGTTTCTTTAAGAGCAACCAGATCCTTGACCAACGGATACTGGGCGATGAGCGAGTTCATTTTAGCGTTTTCCATAGTACGTCTCTTTGCGCTTAGATGATAAATGACAGCAGGAATGTGCCCGCCAGAGCGATGACTGAAGCGATAAATGTCGCTGTCGTATAGTATTTAAATGTTTCATTGAGCGTAGCGCCGCAATATTGCTTCACCAGCCAGAAAAGCGAGTCCGTAACGATCGTGCAGCCAATCGCACCTGAACCGATAGCAATCGCAATAATTTCCGGGCTGATGTCGGGATACAGCGGCAGCATGGGTGCAACAATTGCCGTTGCCCCCATCATTGCCACCGTAGCGGAGCCCACTGCAGCATGCAGAATAAGTGCCACCAACCAGGCCAGAAGAATCGGGTGCATATGCATATTGGAGAGAATAACTGCCAGCGTATCAGCGAGACTGCTGCTTTTTAAAATGGCGTTGAATGCGCCTCCGGCCCCGATAATCAGCAAAATATTAGCAATAGAACCGAAGCCATTTTCCGTATGTGTGAGCATTGTCCCCATGCTCATATGCTGGCGTATACCCAACACATAATAGGCGACAAACACGGCGATAAACATGGCAGTAATAGGGTTGCCAATAAACTCAAGCAAGGTATACAAACCACTCTCACGCGCCATATTCAATTCGGCAATCGTTTTAACCAACATCAGCGCAATGGGTAGCAGTATGGTGAATAACGTTGCGCCTAATGACGGTAGTGTTTTTTCATCGCGAACTTTGAGATCGGCAAACTCTGTGGGTACAGGTTTAAAGGGCAGTCGTTGACCCAGAAATTTAAGGAAAAGTGGGCCACCGATCAGTGATGCCATCAGCCCAACCAGCAAACCGTAGACGATCACCGAACCGATATCTGCGCCAAGCTTATTGGCAACATATAAAGCAGCCGGATGTGGGGGAACCACGCAGTGCACTGCCATCAATGCGGTACATAGCGGAATGGCCAGCTTTAACAATGAGGTATTGGTTTTTTTGGCAATTGAAAAAGCCAGAGGAATCAATAGCACGACGCCCACTTCAACAAACAGCGTGATGCCGCAAATCAGGCCAACCAGCACCATAATGACATCAGCTGAAAGCCAGCGACAGCGTTGAAGTGTCAGACCAATTCTTTCTGCGGCCCCGGATACTTCCATCATTTTTCCCAGTATCGTGCCCAGGCCGATAACCGCAGCAAGGAACCCCAGCGTTCCGCCAATTCCACTTTCAATAGCATTTACCATATCCAGTGGTCCCATACCCATCATCGTTCCCACGAAGAAGCTGGCCAGCAACAGCGCCAGAAACGGGTGGAATTTGAACTTCACGATGGTCAGTACAATTAACACGATGCTGATAAGCAGCGTGCTCACAACCCAGATTTGAGAGTGCATATCTCACCTTCCCCTGTGATTAACCTGATGATATTGGACAAAAAAACAACGCAGGCTGACAAACGATAAAATTTGCCTTTCACATGAGCTAAATTGCATCAATGGAGTGATTTACATCTAAAAATGAAGATGAATTGAGATATGGTTCACTTTAGCTCACCTTACAGCTGAAATTTTGCCGCTATTTTTTTACACTTAAGAGAAAAATGAGGTGATTATGGAACCCCTTCGTGAAATAAGAAATCGACTGCTTAACGGCTGGCAACTATCAAAACTGCATACTTTTGAAGTGGCTGCCAGGCATCAGTCCTTCGCCCTTGCGGCAGAGGAATTGTCGCTGAGCCCCAGTGCGGTAAGTCACCGTATCAATCAGCTGGAAGAAGAATTAGGTATTCAGTTGTTTGTTCGTTCCCATCGCAAAGTGGAATTAACGCACGAGGGGAAACGCGTTTATTGGGCGCTAAAATCGTCGCTGGATACCCTGAACCAGGAAATTCTTGATATCAAAAATCAGGAATTATCGGGAACGTTAACGCTGTATTCCCGGCCCTCTATCGCCCAATGCTGGTTGGTGCCCGCATTAGGTGACTTTACACGCCGCTATCCGTCTATTTCGCTCACCGTGCTTACTGGTAATGACAATGTCAATTTGCAACGTGCCGGAATCGATTTGGCGATCTACTTTGATGATGCGCCGTCAGCGCAATTGGCTCATCACTTTCTGATGGATGAAGAAATCCTGCCTGTATGTAGCCCGGAATACGCTCAAAGACATGCTTTAACCAACCAGGTAATTAACCTGCGCCACTGTACGTTGCTCCATGACAGACAGGCATGGAGCAACGACTCCGGTACGGATGAATGGCATAGTTGGGCGCAACATTATGCGGTTAATTTGCCGACATCTTCTGGGATTGGCTTTGATCGTTCTGATTTAGCTGTTATCGCTGCGATGAATCATATTGGGGTAGCGATGGGAAGAAAACGCCTGGTACAAAAAAGGCTTGCCAGTGGTGAGCTCGTCGCGCCGTTTGGCGATATGACGGTGAAATGCCATCAGTATTATTACATCACCACATTACCGGGCAGGCAGTGGCCAAAAATTGAGGCATTTATTACTTGGTTAAGAGAACAGGTAAAAACTACTTCATAATGAATAAAACCACGAGTTCCGGGTGTGCCTTATTCGGCCTGCTAGTTCGAATTTAATTTACGGTTTTTATGTGGTTTTAGGGATAAACACAAGGATGGTGTCCCCTGCAGGAATCGAACCTGCAATTAGCCCTTAGGAGGGGCTCGTTATATCCATTTAACTAAGAGGACAATGCGGCATGAGTATACCCGCTAATGGACTGCGGGGTAAGTACACTGCCGCTCGATTGCTTAAACCCTCGCCATTTATGCCGGGTTTTTATCATTTTTCTTAATGTTTTCCGCACGTTCTGCTTTTTGGCGTGCTTCTGCTTTGCGCTTGTTGCTCATGTCGTTACGAATCTGTGCATGACTCATTAACGCGAAGATAAAGGTGCCGCCGCAGATGTTCCCCGCTAAAGTAGGTAGTGCGAAGGGCCAGATGAAATCGCTCCAGTGCAGCGTACCGTTAAACACCAGATAGAGGATTTCAACAGAACCGACAACGATGTGAGTGGTGTCACCCAGGGCAATAAGCCAGGTCATCAATATAATCACCACAATCTTTGCCGCACCCGCTGCAGGAAACATCCATACCATAGTGGCGATCAGCCAGCCGGAAATGATCGCGTTGGCAAACATCTCGCTGGGGGTGTTCTTCATCACATCCATGCCGATTTTGACAAATGCATCGCGAGTTTCTTCATTGAAGATTGGCATATATTCAAATGCCCACGCCGCAATACCTGTCCCGAGAATATTACCCAGCAGCACGACGCCCCATAACCGCATAAGTAAGCCAACGTTGCTCATTGTCGGTTTTTGCATGACGGGTAGTACCGCAGTCACGGTGTTTTCGGTAAATAATTGCTGGCGGGCCATAATGACGATAATAAAACCAAAGGTATAACCGAGATTCTCCAGCAAGAAGCTGCCCGGCACACCTTCCAGTTCGACATGAAATATCCCTTTTGCCAGTAATGAAGCGCCCATCGACAGACCCGCCGCAATGGCTGACCACAGTAGCGCCATTGCGTCGCGTTCCAGCTCTTTTTCACCATCCTGGCGGATATGCTCATGAATTGCCATCGCCCGGGAGGGGAGTCGGTCTTCATCTATTTCTATTTTTTTGCCGCGCTCTTTTTCTTCGCTCTCAACTTCAATTTCGTCGCTGTGTTGATCAATTTTGTCGTTGTCCATGGTCTCTTCTCTTGAATTAGCACGTATAGCTAAAGCGTAGCGGCTTTTTTGCTCGCAACTGGCGGGAGTTACTCTGAAAATGTAGAAAAGGCCGCGTTTGCCTTTTTCTGTTTCTATAGAATCAAGTAGCCTACAGGGCGGCGATTACCAGGCTATGATCAAATCAGCAAATCAGGGCGTCTGGACATCAGTTGACGTGCTGTTACAATCGCCCACACCTAAACAGGCGGATACGGTATCGTTCCGTCATGGATGGCAAACTGCATAAGCCATAAAAAAACAGGGAGACATTTATGAAGCTTCGCCTGTCGGCGCTTGCTCTGGGAACTACGCTTCTGGTGGGGTGTGCGAGTTCCGGTACAGATCAGCAAGGGCGTTCTGACCCGTTAGAAGGGTTCAACCGCACCATGTACAACTTCAACTTCAATGTATTAGACCCGTATATTGTTCGACCGGTCGCTGTCGCCTGGCGTGATTATGTTCCGCAACCGGCGCGTAACGGTTTGAGCAACTTTACTGGCAACCTTGAAGAACCTGCGGTGATGGTTAACTACTTCTTGCAGGGCGACCCTTATCAGGGGATGGTCCACTTTACCCGCTTTTTCCTGAACACCATTTTGGGGATGGGCGGCTTTATTGATGTTGCAGGGATGGCGAACCCGAAACTGCAACGGACTGAACCTCACCGCTTCGGTAGTACGCTTGGTCATTATGGTGTGGGTTATGGGCCATACGTTCAGTTACCGTTCTACGGTAGCTTCACGCTGCGTGATGACGGTGGTGATATGGCGGATGGTCTTTACCCGGTTCTTTCCTGGCTGACCTGGCCGATGTCTGTGGGTAAATGGACGCTTGAAGGGATAGAAACTCGTGCGCAGTTGTTGGATTCCGATGGTCTGCTGCGTCAGTCGTCCGATCCTTATATTATGGTGCGCGAAGCGTACTTCCAGCGTCATGATTTCATCGCTAATGGCGGCGAACTCAAACCGCAGGAAAATCCGAACGCGCAAGCGATTCAGGATGATTTAAAAGATATCGATTCTGAATAAGAAACAAATAAAAAAGGTGAGTCACAAAACTCACCTTTTTTGTTGTTATCCCTCAATTACCCCAAGTAAAAGAAGATAAACCGACAATGACCTGGACATAATTATGTAAAAATACTGATGTTCGTCATTGTCTGTTTCCGATATTCAGACGTTGAAAAATCAAAAAAAACTGGACAATTTTAATTATCATCAAAATTAACACCCAATGCAGATAGTTGATTAATTTCATTTTGATATTTAGCCTGGCGATTTTGAAGCCTTTTTTCAACTTTATCTTCGATTTCCTTAAAGTGGTCATATTTATTTTGAGAACGGTCAACTTCGTTATCGACTAAAGTAGAAATTATTTCTTTTACATTATCGCGTCTAAATTTTGCATCGTCCACTTGAAAATTATATCTTATTGCTCGACCTAAACGTTTAAAAACTTCGTTTGGCTCTCTCAGTCTTTCCCCGTTGAGCTCGTTTACAACCTGATGATCGGAACCTGTTGCAAATGATTCTGCCATGATAGCTTTACTGCTTTCAAACCACGCTGAAGCATTCCTGGCTTTTTCACTACAATATTGGGTGAGACTATCACCATTAATACGAATTCCTCTTTGAATGTGGTAGTCGTCCTGATCATAGTAACCGAGAGATAAGTAATCATTTCCGTTTTTATTTTTAATTACAATAGCGAGAGAATCGCCTTTTTTATCTTTACCGTACCAGGTAAATAAGTCCGTTGGTTCGCTTTTCCCATTCTCATCAAATTCCGTTATCGTATGTCTGAGTTTTTGTGATATCTTATTGAAGATAAAACCAGGATCTCCATCATATATTTCTTTTAATGCGCTGAAGATCATTTCCTTGTTATTGATATCATGAGTATTCTCTACTACATTTTCATGGATGATGGTTTGGCCGACTTTTTTGTTTTCATCGTTCGTAGGTGATTTTATTGGTTCTTGATTATAGATACCACTAGTAATATCGGCTGTATCATTGGAGTCAATAGCACCCTCATTACCACTAACAACGATACTACCATCAGTAAAGTCAGCATTATTTATATCATCATGAGTCTTCTCAACTATGTTGTCATTAATGATAGCACGGACGAGTTCTTTGTCTTTATAGCTCGCAAGTAATTTTATTGTTTCTTGGTTATCGATACCAAGGTAATGACTCCAACTTATTGATAGTGTTTTATGTTCAGATAATGCCCGATGACT
>OBVO01000698.1_pt1 | contig 18145 bp, 18 predicted proteins | sample 1495151 | NCBI WGS metagenome assembly OBVO01 (sample SAMEA2580019, study PRJEB22360) | human gut metagenome | reverse complement strand
CGCTCGAGAAATATTGCTTGGATAATCTGGCATGACAAACTCCTCAGTCGGTTTTCCACAATTCTACCAGATTCAGCAGATACTAGACAGGTTCTGAAATGGTCGGTTATACCGTTCATTGTGCGCCACATACGATTTACCACTGGAGTTATCAAAGACAAATCGACTTTCAGCCAAGCCAACTCTTTGATCACGGTAAACGTCATAAAAGAAGACAAGACTTTCGGTCGCGCTATAACCAAGCGGTCGTCACCTCAATTGAAGTTCGCAGTGAGTCGGCTAATTGGCGAACCAAAAAAGTACATTTAGAGATGGATACAGTTCGCGGATCAAAGGCCGCTTTTTTGACCATTGTCGATTGGGCTGAATGTTTAATGGCGACAACTAAGCTTGAAAACTTATCACAAAATGCTGTTCTCAAAGGTTTCGCAAGACTTGTGGCGAACTTTCTGGGCCCGGTTCGATCAGTGACGGTTGATCACGGTAAAGAGTTTTCCTGCGATCAGGCGCTTACAAAACGCTATCGGATACCAGTTTACTTTTGCCACGCCTATCACCCCAATGAACGGGGTACAAATGAACGGTTCAATCGAGAACTTCGCTATTATTTCCCGAAGGGAACAAAATTTTATCAGGTTTCGGAAGCAGATATCCAGCGCGCAACTGAACTCATTAATAACAAACCCAGAAAATGTCTTCATTGGCAAACACCCTGGCAAGCAGTGAGCAAGCCTCTTTCTAGCGGGTAACTTTTTTATTGCAGTCTAGGGTTCCCCATGTATTATATGAAATTCAAGGAGAATATTACATTTTTGAATGTTTGCTTTTTGGATGTAACATAGCGAATCTTCTTTTCAACGTAGCCACACTGATACCCGATCTCTTTGAAACTTCACGGAATGTGTTACCATAAATTCTCCATTTGTAAGCAGTTTCTATTTGTTCATCACTATATACAGGTTTGCGCCCTTCTCTGTAATTAGGGTTGTTTGCTCGCGCATATTTTTTACCGTCTTGTGTCCGAGTAAAAATCATATCCCGTTCAAATTGTGCAAAAGCAGAAAAAACAGTGAAGATTAGTTTACCTGTAGGGGTTTCATCTATTAACCCAATATTAAGTATGTATATGGCAATTTGGCGATCAAAGAGTACTTGCATAACTTCAAGTGCTTCGTGTGTATTTCTGGCAAATCTATCAAGTTTTGTTACAACTAGTACATCATGAGGCCTTAATTTTTGTAATAGCTTTTCAAATACAGGTCTGTATATTGTTGATCCGGTGTACTTTTCTTTATATATTTTATCGACTCCGGCTCCAAGCAACTCATGTACTTGGCTTTCCAGCATTTGTCCTTCTGTACTGACTCGTGCATATCCATATTTCATTAACAATTGCTCCTAACAATACTTGATACTTTTTCTTTTCTCAATTATTAACTCAAGTACCACACGCAGTAATCGATTATCATTAGTGATCTAGCTTAGGTCGATTGTTCGTGATAGGACTCTGATGCAAAGGTCTAGATTCACCCCAAATTTGGTATCATTGAGAAAATGATGGAGGGCATCGTATGAATCAGTTCAAAGGTCGTCAGTTTAATCAGGCTATTATCATGGTAGCCGTTGGCTACTACTGCAGATTCAATTTGAGTTATCGTGATCTTGTTGAAATTCTTTGCGATCGTGGTGTTTCAGTCCATCATACAACGATCATGCGGTGGGTTCACCATTACGGCCCAATCTTTCGAGTCTTGTGGCATCGGCATAAACAGTCGGCTTCGCAGAGCTGGCAGATGAATGAGACCTACATCAGAGTTAAGGGAAGTTGGTGCTATCAGTATCGTGCTGTTGACAATCAAGGATTAACGTTAGATTTTTCGTTGCGGAAATACCGCGACTATCAGTCGGCTTATCACTTTTTAAAACGATTACTAAAGACCTACGGTCGCCCGAACTGTTTGGTGACAGATTAATGTAGCGCAACACTTAAGGCCATCAATGTTCCAAGTATCGCAACAACTTAATAGGACAAGATCATCGATTTGTTAAACGGCGTCGCGTGCGGTCAGCGAGTTTCCAGACGATCCGAACGGTAGCTAAAACATTAGCCGGTGTTGAGATTGTCCATGCCATCCGAAAAGAAACCCGAAGAAGTGGCAATCTCTTCGGATTTTCAGTAATCACTGAATTGCAACAACTAATAGCTGCCTGAAGTCAACAGTGTCAGTTAAACGGATAGAACTCAGTCATTTATTGAATCTTGCACCAGAATTCGTGGTAGTAGTCGTCAGGGCAAAGAGCCAAGTGATTTACCCTGACGATGGTTGAGCACATGCTGGACCTGTTGGACATCAACAACAGTGACATTAACCAAGGACCTACCGTAGGTAAAGAATGTGTCAAGTAGGCCATTGGAATGTTCGTTGCCACCACGCTCTCAAGATGAATATGAATGAGCAAAGTAAATCTCAGTCTCAGTTACTTAAGCGAGTTGAGCGAACTCACTGCCATTATCAAATGGTAATCGTCTTAAAGTGCTTGGTACCACAGCCTACCAAGATATCCTGTAAGGTTTGGTGAGTAGCGGAAAAATCTTGACAATCATTTCGACACGACTGTGATGCTCTGTCAGGGTCCTCAACGCCGGATTGTTCACCTCACCCTCGCCCTTAGTCAGATCACCTCCTAACGACTGGTACCACACTGATTGACAACAATCGGTAGTTGCTCTTTGATCGAATGATCCAGTTTTTTCTTATTCAAAGCCGTGTGGGAGTAGCGCGAGTACTTGCAGTAGAAATTATAAATGAAGGTATCCACGCTATCAAGACGATTAGAAACAGTAAGTCCGGTGACCAATGGTAATCGTTTGGCTCTGTTTCATGAAGACACGTTTTCTCATTTTCTTGAGTCGCTAATAAGACTAGATCTTTATGGCCTTATGGTCTGCTTTACAAGTTATTGTACTTCTATTTCAAATTAAATTTTTTCTTTTAATATTAATATAGCTACAGTTCTGTAGTAGAGCATGAAGATTTAAACACATCAACAACCAGGCAATAGTATGCGTTTTCTTTTAATGCAGACCATCATATTATCCAAGAACAAGATCTATAACGTCGTGATTAGAACGTGCTACATAGTCTTCGCTTAAATAAAGCAACGATTATTCAGCGATGATATCACTACTATTTATATTCCAAGAGACTTTTCAAAGTGATAATTAAATTGCTTGTTAGCATCGAAACAAAAAGCAGGCTAAATTTCCCGATATGATCCTACACTGTCTGTCCTTGGTATACCAGACAATATTATCAAAGTCGCCTTTGTTCGTCATGAATATCGCGGCAACGGGGTACGTCCTCAAGCAAACCTTCGAGACCTACTTAGCGTTTCATGATGCCTTGATGGTGAAGAAACATCTCGCGGAACTGGTAAACCTGTTAACTACTTACGAGCCAAACGGTACGGCAATCGACATGACGATCGCGACGCTTAAGCGACACAAAGTCGCTGTTCTTGCCGCCGTTACTAGTCCTTATTCCAACGGCCCGATCGAAGGCATTACCCGCCTCATCAAGTCACTCAAATGATTCTGTTTTGGATTTAAGAATCAGCTAAACTTCTTCAAACGAATCTACCAAATCACGGTATAACATGACAAAGACGGCTCCCCAAATGGAGAACCACCTCAAATGATAATTTATTCTTCAACGCCAGTTGACGTAGAGCCACTAAAAAAGGATCGGACTATCTAAGAGAACTCACCAAATAGTGGGTTCTCATGGATGGTCTGATCCTTTTTTGAAAAGCTAGTTAGGAACTAAAAATCAGACAGTGTTGATTGAATTAGTTAATTGCAGCGTAAAATATGAATTTTTAAGAATTATTGAGTAAAAAGTGGATTAACAAGTGATCGTAACTCGAAAGTTTTGAGCTATAGACTGCACAAATCAAATATACATCAATTAAATTATAATTGATAGTCAATATAACAAATTTTCTTCCATTTTTAGTTCTTGCCTTTGTTATCCACATCACTTAAAAAAAAAAAGTAAAAGAGCTCAAAACTTTCGAGTTGTAAGCGCATGAATGATTGCACTGTCAGTGTTTAAAATTTCACTTGAGAGGAGGGTAAAAATGTGACGAAGATGACAGCTAAAGTGGCGAGAACTGGGCATTTGTTCGCGGTCTTATTGATTTTGATGAGTATGTTAACAGGCTTAGTGACAAGTGGCAGTTCAGTTGTGACAGCCACTGCTAACATTCGCCCAACCTATCAAACCGATGCTAATGGTACCTATCCGACAAATTCGTGGCAGGTCACGGGACAACAAAATGTAATCAATCAACGTGGCGGGGATCAAGTTTCAGGGTGGGATAACAATACAATATGGAATGGTGATGCGACTGTTAACACGAACTCTTACCTGAAATTTGGTGACCCCAATAATCCGGATTATCAGATTCGAAAATATGCTAAAGAGACGAATACCCCCGGATTGTACGACGTTTATTTGAACGTCAAAGGCAATACACAGCAAAATGTGAAGCCTGTAGATATTGTCTTAGTTGTTGATATGTCTGGGTCAATGGAGTCAAACAGATGGGGCACAGATCGAGCTGGTGCCGTTCGTACTGGCGTTAAGAATTTCTTGACTTCTATTCAAAACGCCGGTCTGGGTAATTACGTCAATGTTGGTTTAATTGGGTTTTCTAGTCCTGGTTATATCGGTGGCAAATCGGGTTATATTAGTGTCAAATTAGGCAAAGCAGGTAATGCCAGCCAGCAACAAGCGATTAATGGTGCATTGAGTCCAAAGTTTCAAGGGGGTACGTATACGCAGATTGGTTTGCGGCAAGGATCAGCCATGCTGAATGCGGACACCAGTGGCAATAAAAAAATGATGATTTTGTTAACTGATGGCGTGCCGACTTTTTCTAACGAGGTGATAAATTCAGAGTGGATAAATGGCACATTGTATGGCACTAATTTTGGATTCAGCAGAGATGAACCAGGGAACACCGCAAAATTTGACGATCCGTACATCGATAGTTCAGGTGATTATATATATGATACTTGGCCAGCAACATTGGGTGAGGCCAAGATAGCAAAGGATAGTGGTAATGAGGTGCACGCGTTAGGCATCCAACTGGCTGACGACGACCACTACATGACAAAAGAAGAAATACGCCAAAACATGCAACTTATTACCAGTTCACCGGATTTATACGAAGATGCTGATAGTGCCGATGCTGTTGAGGCTTATTTGAACAATCAGGCAAAGGACATTATCAAAAACTTTAATACTGTCACCGACGGCACGATCACAGACCCGATTGGTACGCAATTTCAATATGCGAACAACCAGGCGACCGTTACGAGTGTCGGCAAGCAAACTGTGCCAGCAAGTGAGTTGCCAAGTGCGGCGATCCAAGATGGTCAATTGACGGTGAATCACATGAACTTGGGTCAGGATCAGGAAGTTCAAATCCATTATCAAGTCCGGATCAAAACAGAGGATGGTGGCTTCAAGCCTGATTTTTGGTACCAAATGAATGGTGAAACATTGTTGACACCAAAAGCGGGCGCTGCCGCTGTTGACTTTGGGATTCCTTCAGGCAGGGCACCAGCAACTACAGTTTATGTGCAGAAGCAATGGCGCCAGTTAAGCAATCAATCGTTACCGGATACGCTCAACGTCACGGTGCAGCGAAAAGTGGCTGACGGTTCGCTTGATCCAAATTGGCAACAGACCTTAGTCCTTAAAAAAGCTGATAACTGGAAAGCTAGCTTTACGGCACCTGCGTATAACAATCAGGGTCAAAGTTTTTCATATGTCGTTAAGAGTGAAGATGCCTCGGGAATTGATTTGAGTTCGTTTATCAGTTCTCAAAATATGGATCAGCAAACAGCAACGTTGACTTTGACAAATCAGCAGTATGGTTTTCAGTTTCAGAAAAAAACAACCGATGGTACTGATTTATCAGCAGATCAGTTGAAGGCCATGCAGTTTAACTTAACCCAGTACAGCGATAACAGTTTTCAGCAGGCATTTAAAACTAACGCCATCACGTCAACGGATCTGCAGGCACTAGCGCCTGGGTATTACGGTATTCAGGAAGCTGCAGCACCTACAGGTTATCAACTTGATGGGACAACGTATCTTTTTCAGCTAACGTCTGATGGGCAATGGCAATACCATGGCACAAAGGACAATGTGACATCAGGGAGTGTTATTAATGGCCAGCAGACTTTGAATCCTGTTGGTGATAAGTCAGATGATTTTACGCTGACCGGGGATCACCAGCAAATTCTGACGCTAACGAAATATGATGAACCAAAGCCATCCATGACTTTGCGGGTCATCAAACAGGATAATCAAAGCCAATATCTTGCAGGTGCAGCGTTCACCCTGCAACCAAGTGCTGGCGAAGCTGAGACGATAACATCATCGGCGACATCTGAGGGACAAGCGTTTGCGACAAAATTAATTGCAGATGGTACCTATACGATGTCAGAAACAAAAGCACCAGATGGCTATCAAAGCAATCCTGCAAAGATTGCCATTCAGGTAGCTACGACTGGTAAAGAGGCAACCGTCACGATTGACGGTGAGGCATTGAAGCCGGGCGAAAGTAAGAACGGATACACATTAGCGATTGATGGCAGCACGATCACTTTGCAGGCGATTAATCAGCCACTTGCAATTTTGCCGCATACAGGTGGTCAGGGCTATCAGCGATTGCTTGGTATCGCACTGGGATTGATCAGCGCAGCGTTCCTTTTATTACTGGTTGTTTTGATAAAGCGACGGGTGGTGAAGTAGCATGACTAAATCCTTCCGTCCGTTAGTGATTTTGACCTTTTGCTTGGCACTACTAGTTAGTTTGGCAACGACAACGTTGCAGCAGACACAGGCGGCAACTGTGCCGACCACTGTTGATGTTGTGTTGCATAAGCTGTTGTTTAAAGATACCTTGCCAACTCAACAAGCAAATAACGGGACAACAAAACCCGACTTTTCGCAGGCAGATGTGCCGTTAAACGGTGTGACGTTCACAGTTTATGACGTGACCGCTGACTTTTGGCAGCTTGTCTCCAAAAATGGCGGTGCGATTGAAGCAGCACAAACGACGTTGAGTCAAGATAGCTATCAGCCTGCTAGCTCCAGCCTTATCGCACAGGTTGTGACGGCTGGTCAGGGAGAAGCGTACTTTGGCGATTTACCACTCCGACAGGGGCAGCATGCTGCGGTTTATCTTTTTAAAGAAACGGCGGCACCTAAGAATATTGAAGCCAGTCAGAATCTTGTGGTTGTCATGTCAAGCAACCTTCAACATGGGAATCAATCACGCATTGATTTATTTCCTAAGAACAAAATGGTAAGTCGTCACACCGATGCCCCCAAAAAAGTTCCAAAGAAAATACGTCAATTGTTGCCACAAACGGGTGATACAGTTGCAGCTTGGCTTTCAATGCTCGGGTTGATAATCTTCGCGACAGTACTTGCTTTTAATATAAAAAACCAAAAAATTAATAAGTGGGAGAGATAAGAATGAAAAAGACAATTGCCAAGAAAGTGCTGACATTAACCAGCACGATCCTAATGACATTACTGATGGTTCTCGGGTTTAATGGCACTCGGGTTCAAGCAGATACGAATGATACGACAACACAAAACGTTGTCCTTACTAAATACGGGTTTGACAAAGATGTTACTGCCATTGATCGTGCGACTGATCAAATTTGGACCGGCGATGGTGCTAAGCCTTTACAAGGCGTTGATTTCACCATTTACAACGTGACAGCCAATTATTGGGCATCGCCTAAGGATTATAAAGGCAGTTTTGATAGTGCTCCGGTTGCCGCAACCGGTACGACTAATGACAAGGGGCAACTAACCCAAGCATTACCTACCCAATCAAAAGATGCCAGTGGTAAGACTCGTGCTGCTGTCTATCTTTTCCATGAAACCAATCCGCGAGCTGGTTATAACACGTCTGCCGATTTCTGGTTAACCTTACCAGCCAAGGCAGCAGCCGACGGGAATGTCTATGTCTACCCAAAGAATGTTCAAAAGACCACCTATGAGCGCACTTTTGTTAAGAAAGATGCTGAGACTAAAGAAGTGCTTGAAGGATCCGGCTTTAAGATTAGCAATAGTGATGGCAAGTTTTTGAAGTTGACAGATAAAGATGGTCAAAGCGTCAGCATCGGCGAAGGATTTATCGATGTATTGGCCAATAACTATCGATTGACGTGGGTTGCTGAAAGAGATGCTACTGTTTTCACGTCTGATAAGAGCGGCAAGTTTGGCTTAAATGGATTTGCTGATAACACCACAACTTACACGGCAGTTGAAACAAAAGTGCCGGATGGTTATGATGCTGCTGCCAATACAGACTTTAAAGCTGATAATTCGTCTAGCGACATTCTAGATGCACCAAGCGGTATTCTGCCACACACTGGTGGTACTGGCACAGTCATTTTTGCGATTTTGGGCGTTGCCTTAATTGCATTTGGAGCAGTTTCCTATCGCAAGCGCCGCAATGGTTTCTAAAAAGTTAATAAGATAAATGAGTCAAGCAAGAGCGTCGATGGCGCTCTTGTTTTGATATGGCGAGGTAATCAGAGTGACAAAACGAACACGTCGACCTTTAGGCTTGATTGATATTGTGATTGGATGCCTTCTTTTAGCGGGTTTTGGTGTTTTATGCTATCCATTTGCAAGTGATGCTTACGTTTCTTACCAAAATCAGCAAGTCATCGATAGGTATCGACAACAAGAAGCGCGGAAGAATCAGATGGTGTTGCGGCGGGAATATAACGACTATCAGCAAAAAAATAAACAGTTGGCAGCAAGTCAACAAGTGCCCGGCGTTGCCAGTTTTAATCATGCTGTTAATGATCAAGGAACCGCAAAAACAGCAGCCAAACGCAATCAACAAATCTTGACTCGGCAGACAGTTGCACAGTTGACGATTCCCAAAATTGGCCTTAGTCTGCCGGTTTTTGATCATACAAGCGATTGGCTTCTACAATTTGGCGCCTGTTTATTGGATGGTACAAGTTATCCAACTGGTGGTAAAAATACCCATGCTGTCATTTCAGCGCATCGTGGTGTGCCAAACGCTGAACTTTTTACCCGAGTACCAGCGTTAAAAAAAGGCGACAAGTTTTTTATTAGCATAGGCAATCATAAATTGGCTTACCAAGTCTTTAAGCGCCAGGTTATTGAGCCAAGTGATACCCGGCAGCTAATAATTGTGCCGGGACAGGATCTTGTGACCTTAATGACCTGCACGCCTTATATGATCAATTCTCATCGATTGTTGATAACGGGTCGCCGAATTCCTTACGTTAAGGCAGATGACGAGGCTTCAAGTTGGGCGGTTTGGTGGAACAAATTAAAGCTAATAGTCGCACTTTTAGGCGCGGTGATCATTTTAGGCGTGATCGGTTTCGTAATGCGCAGTTTGATGCTTGGCCGAAAGCATTATTTGCTGGAAGTACCGGCTGAAGCCACACAAGTCGTGGTGAAACGAGGTCGACATATACATTCTTTTAAATCAGATCAAACTGGGGTGACTGACATCAGCCTGCCTGGTAATCATTATCGAGTCGCAATTGTCACACCGCTTGGCCGGACTAAGTACAAGGCTTATGTCAAAAAAATTCGGGATAAAAGCTTTCAATTAAAAGAATATCATTAAGATCTTAAAGTTTGTTTAATATCCTTTTGGGTTAATTTAAATGAGGAAAGGATCAATATTTTAAGACTGATATTGAGTTTAATAAACTAAAAACGACCAACTTATTAAAACACTATGTCTGTATATTTCAAGCTTTTGAAGTAGGAAGATGCAACATGAATGAGTATTAGAAAACCGGTTCATCAAAGATGACTTTCCATAGTGGAAGCCGTCTTTTTTGATATTTAATTTTTATTGGATGATTTGTACCCAATGGCACAAAAAAAGCGTGTCAAAAATCGACACGCTCTAAGTAATGGCATTAACAGTAGGCTATGGTTTCTTAAGAATTCGGCGTACTTCCATCACTTCTAAACAAAGTATAACAAAACTGCTTGCTAATGAATACTTAATGACATGAAATAAGCACTGTATGAGTTTGGACACTAAAAAGTTCTTCGACTTACTCGGTTGAATTTGTTTTAAGAACCCTAGGCGATTTGAATGCCAGCCTCTAAGGTGTTATCCAATTTATAGATTCGTTCAACATCAATAACCACTACGCCAGCGCGTGGAAAACGGTCAAAAATGTTAGTTTTATCTAAAATATGATTAGCAAAATCATCTGTTTCATGAATATGAGCCGTTCCCTCAAAGCGAAATCCCTGTTGAGCGCCTCTATCAGCAACCGCAACCGCTGCCAAATGGTTGCTCGAGAGATTATCATAGGCTTGCCTGAAGGTATGCTCAAAGTAGATTAAATGTGAGTCATCTAAGACATGTAGTGAGCCCTTGGGACCAACTTGAGGTTTGCCATCTATTCCTGTTGTTGCTAGGAAGGGGAGCTGACTCTTTAACATATTCTTTATTTCTTCTGTAAGATTTACCATTTAATTTTCTTCGATCAACACGACATTACGCTTTCCAATTACTTTTAGTAAGTATATTGCCGATATTCTGTTTTGTCAATATCCTATTTTGTCAATCCTATGTCCCCAGATGAACACCGCAGACTAGGATCGCTGAAAGGTTAACAAGATCCTTTTGCTTGTTAGATTAGTTAGGCAAACGTGTTTATATCCTTGGTCATACTCAGGATAGATGGGCATTGTGAGTGCAACAGGACTTAGTTGCTTGTATGCTAGGCAATGTTGGCCTTGATACAGAGGATCACACTGTTTCTGATCTGGATGATAACCTCGTTTTTCCATTTCACGACGCTGTCCCAATAATTGTTGTCCTGGGAGTTTGTCGAATTAAGTCTTGATGCCACAAACACACGCTACGGCTTCTTTTCTTGCAAACTGATCTTAGTATTTAGGGCAGTTGCATGATTACGGAATTGAACCATTTTATAATGAATCGGCTTTTCTATAAATCTATAGAAAGTGCAGGTAATGGCATTTTCTCCAGATCGGATTGTCTAATCAATTTAATTGATTTTTTTGGTGTGTTTGATTATATTGCTTTTGCAAAGGTACAATACACCTTTTCTCTGCTGCCTTGCGAGCAACGATGGCATCCTCCATATGAACATATACATGATTTAGGACAATATGGCCTTGAAAGTACAGCCTTGCGACCCACTTTTGAGCAGTTTTATCCCAACTAACTCCGATAACGCCAGACTTGTTATTGGACCGTTTAAGTGTAGAAGCAACTAAATTTGTTCGATTGATTAGTTGAAAATTCTTGGGATTGCCCATGTATTTTTTAGTCTGGTTATTAGCTTTTATGTTTAATCTGCTTATTTCTGATCGCAAACACCCACAACTGCGAGTGAATCCTTTTTGAAGTCGTTGACTGTCAATAATACATTTATTTCCACATTGACATTGACAGAGCCAAAGCGCGTTTCCATTAGAACTGCTTCCAAAAAAACTAATGACTGTGAGTCATCCAAACGTTTGATTGGCCAAATCTATACGCTTTTGCATACTAATCCCCCCGTTTGATAAGAAGGTACTTAAAGAGTTGCTTTCAATTGATCTAATCGCCATTGGCATCATGAAATAAAGGCTAATTCGTCAATCTTTGGAATGCCATAGGTTCTAGCATACGTTAACTTTTGAGTGGTAAGTAGTTGATCATAGGGTTTGCTAATAATACCAACCACAAGGATATCGACATTTTTGTCAATCCCGTTGACAGGTTTTGCTCCTAGAATAGTTGCTAACTGTTGTGCCTGGAAACGACGAAAAGATCGCAAACGGCCGGTAAAGAGAATTCGTTTGCCCCTTAAATCTATCGTGATGTTTACCTCTCACTAGGGGGAACGTTTGCTAGATCTTCTGCCTGATACTTTTCGATGCGATATAAGGTTACTGGTGCAATACCTAACATGCGAGCAATTTGTCGCTTGGTCAGAGTTTCATCTCCGTCTTTCTTCCTATTTAAAAGGCGACAGGCTTCTTTATAAATATAGCGTTTTTGACGATTAGGTGAATGAGGACCATATTCGCGAATTTTGCCCTTATATTTGCCCTGGCGTTTGGCAATTTCGATGCCTTGTTGTTGCCGTATCTTAATAGTTTCGCGCTCTTCTTGAGCAATATACTTATATAGTTCGACAATAATTGTCGTAATCAAGTTACGAAGGTTAGGATCTTCAATACTTGCAAAGCTTGGCAGATTTAGAACATTTAATTGAGCTCCACGATGGCGAATGGTTTCAATGATGTCAGTCAAATCATGAGAATTGCGACCAAGTCGATCAAGGCTCAATACCACTACTTCATCATCATCACGAATATAGTCTAACATTGCTTTTAGTTGAGGACGATCGGCATTTTTACCTGAAAGCTTCTCTTGAAAGATTTTATTAACACCGGCATCATGTAGCTGCTCAATTTGACGTGCAAGATTTTGATCACGCGTACTAACACGCGCATAACCGATTTTAGCCAATTCTAGGTCGCCTCCGGGTCACTTATATGTAACTAATAATACTCCCTTCTCACTTTAGTTACAATAGGGTACACCCTATTGTTTTAATTGCTGCACTTAAAAACCTCGCCTAAACATAAGGAGAGGTAAAGTGTAAACCTATATGACCTAGTTCATCGACTCAATTGGAATTGGATTATCAACAATTGCCATTTGAGTTTCTTTATCAAAGAAATGAGCCTTGTTAATATCAAATCCAACTCTAATTCGATCACCTGGGCTGTGGAAGTCACGGGCGTTGACATTGGCAATGTACTCTTCATTATCAGTTTTCAGATACAATTGCTCAGTTGCACCTAACAACTCAGAAACAGATACTTCCGCTTCTACAATAGCATCCGGCCAAGTATCGATAAAGGCCTGATCAGAATGAATATCTTCTGGACGAACACCAAAAACGATTTCCTTACCGTTATACCCTTTCTCATTTAAGAACCTGTCTAGTATCTGCTGAATCTGGTAGAATTGTGAAAAACCGACTGAGGAGTTTGTCATGCCAGATTATCCAAGCAATATTTCTCGAGCGCAATTTGCGTTAATACAACCTGATTTAGAAAACTTCCGCAAGCATACAAGACCGCGTCGTTATGATCTTTATGACGTATTCAATGCCATCCTTTACTCGCTTACTACAGGGTGTCAATGGCGTGAATTACCGCACGATTTCCCGGAATGGCACACTGTCTACCGCTATTACGATATGTGGCGAGATAAACCAGACCCGACAGCTGATTCGCTATTAGAAAGGCTTTAAAAAAAACTGTTGCTTCCTATCGCTTTGCACAGGGCCGATCGGCCCGAACGTCGTTTGTGATTGTTGATGCTCAAAGTGTTAAAACCACTGATTTAACGAAAAATAGTGGCTACGATGGCGGCAAAAAGATTTCAGGGTTCTGGTGCAAATTTTCCTCGCTGACTTGATTTTAGTATACTGGGTGCCAAGAAACGAGGGATTGCGCGCATGAATCACTTTAAGGGACGCCACTTTCAAAAGGACATCATCTTAGTAGCCGTTGGCTACTATTTCAGATTCAGTCTCAGCTATCGTGACATCGTTGAATTGCTTCGGGATCGGGGTATCACTGTTCATCACACCACGGTCATGCGTTGGGTTCATCACTATGGCCCCATCTTTAAGGCTCTATGGCGTCGGCATCAAACAGCTCACGCTAAAAGTTGGCGAATCGATGAGACCTATATTCGAGTTAAAGGCCGTTGGGCCTATTTGTATCGCGCTATTGACAGTAACGGTTTGACCATGGATTTTGAGCTACGAAAACACCGCGATTATACCGCATCCTATCACTTTTTGAAGCGTCTCTTGACGACCAATGGTCGGCCTGATCGATTAGTCACTGATCAATATCGGGAAACACTGAAAGCAGTGAAGCACCTGATAAAGCAAGACTATTTGAGCAAATCAGCCCACCAATGTTCCAAATATCGAAATAATTTGATTGAACAGGACCACCGATTCATTAAACGTCATCGTGTCCGCTCAGCAAGCTTTCAAAGCATTCGAACCGCTAGTGCAACGTTGAGCGGTGTGGAAATTGTTCACGCAATACGCAAAAGAACCCGACGAGAGTTAAGTCTCATCGGGTTCTCAGTCGTGGACGAGTTAGAAGCATTGTTAGCTGCATAACCTTCAACATAGGATCAATAGCTGGTTAGATGGTCATCTCTCAGACTGTTTGCACCAGATCCCATGTTGCGTTTACTGATTTTAAATTTTTCGGCCTTAGAATACTTCTCCGCACATGATGTTGCATTAGTCAAGGGACACTTCATGATTTCCACTTCGAGGGAAGCCAAAAGATTTACATATTTACACATGTGTAACTTTATTATTGCTAACATAGCAGGCAATTTAGATTATGTGTAAATTTACACATTTACACATGTATCAACGACTTCTACGCTCGTCAGTTGCTTTAATTCTTTCAATGGCTTGCTGATAAAGACGTAATTCGTCGGGCCTATCGGTAGAAATTTCTTTAACAGCTCTATCTACTAGCTCAGCAATTAGTTCATATACATACTTATTTGGCGACAGTTCGAGAAGTGCCAGCAGTTCATAGTATTGTTGTCTTGGAATTCGAATGGTTCTGCGCGCATCTTTGACTTTATGCGTGACTGGGGTTGTCTTTTTTTCAGCACTAGGATCAAAAGCTTTTAGACCAGATCCTTTGTATGTCTCCTTGACCGGAATATCTTCTTTATAAGCCATATCTGGAGAGTGCTTCTTTTCTTTATTGAAGAATCCGATAGTGTTTTTCTTTGTGTCAGCCATTGGTTACTTCACCTACAATCTTTAGTCTTTTAAGAAAGTCGTCTGTTAGTGGATCTACGATGTCATCAAACAATTTCTGGTTCCAGTATCCCTGCCGAGAGAGACCCATTCTCGGAGCGGCTTGAATACGACGTGCAAACGGAATGATGTGATCGAATAGATTTTGTTGGCCAAAACGGGCAATAGCGTCTTTAATGACTACTTGATCGATTGCCCCACTTTTAGAAACTTGATTAGGAAGGATTCCAAGAACGTCAGTTCTAGCCCCAAAGGTTTCTACAAGTTCGGTCAAGTCATCGCTTATGAATTGAATAGCGCCATCAAGACTATCAGACTGAGTTTGAAAAGCAATAATGACATAATCACTAGCAAATGTCGCATTTCGAACATATTGTCCGGCAGTTGGTGGTGTGTCAATGAAGACAAAGTCATAATCAGCTTTGATAGGTTCGATAAGCCCCTTAAGGAGAGAAACTTTTTTGGATTCAACGGAAAGATATTCGGGATCACCTTTTTCTGCAACACCGTATTTCTTACTAAGGAAGGTTTCAAAACCTCTAAAGTCAATTTGAGATGGTAATTCGTAAAGATTAGGTACGATTTCAAGAACAGCGCCTTTAAAGCTTCCGTCACGCACAGCAGCCATCATTGACTTATCAATTGTAAAGATGTTGTCTGGATCATGTTGTTGTTTGGTGATCCCCATGGATTTCGTCAAATTAGCTTGGGGGTCAGCATCGATCACGAGAACCTTGTAACCACGTTCTGCCAAATCATAAGGAAGATAGCGCGTGATGGTCGTCTTTCCAACTCCTCCCTTAGCGTTGGCAACGGTTATTGTTAGCGGGCGTTTGAGATTTAGCTTGGATTGCATTAAAATTCCTCCAACTTTATGTGTAAATGTACAAATGTGTAAATGTGCAAATGTGTAATACAAAACCACAGTCGTAGTCTATCACATTTTCACGTATTTGAGTACACATTTACACATTTACACATAAAGATCGTTTTAATTATTGTAAGAACGGGATATATTTCTGAAATGTGTAAATGTGTAAATGTGTAAAAGGTCTGCGGATACTTTTACACATTTACATATATGTAAATGTGCAAATGTGCAAATGTGTAAATGTGTAAATTAGAATCAAAAAACCAAAAAATGCTGTTGCACCAGGCTTGCTAGTACTGTACTGTCTAGATAAAGAAAAAAGCTTCAAACCAACTGCAATTGGTTTGAAGCTCGCTGATTATAACCTCTTGATAAAACTAAATGGGCTTTTAGTTTTTGATACTCTGCGTCTCTGACAACCGTATGCGCCTGCGACAGCAAAATGTGTCTATATTATATATACTATTCGGTTTTCGTCTATTTTTCAAGAGGTGCATACGGCTATTTGAGTGCACCTTCTTGAGAAATGGGCGGCGCCTGTCTTTAGCCAGATTATTTTTGTTGCGACAAAGGGCAATTTGGGTTAAAGTGCAAAGCGAAAAATACAAACGCGATAAGTTTAGGAAAAGCCCATTTCCAGATCAGAAGGTGGAGTGGGCCTTTTTTGTGCCCAAATCTGGTGAAAGGAGTTGGCAAGCATGGATGTACTGGGCGCAGCAAATCTTTCTGAAGCAGCCATTGTGGCAATCTTGCATCACGGTTTGGCCCGCAGCAAATACAAACATAGCCAACTCCGGCCAGAGGATCGGCAAGGGACGCGGCCGACTGGTGCGATCTTCTTGACCCGGACCAAGGATGATTTGCGTGAGGCGATCGGGTTTGTCGCGACAAGCCAGGAGGCAGTCTTGGACAACGAGACATGCAGTCATTGGACGCCCAATATTTTCCGCTTTGGCACCTATGCGGATCGTCGCTGCCATGTGCTCAAAGGTCATTCGGAAGACAACCTGAAGCAGATCAATACCTTCGTGGTTGATGCCGACTTTGGTTCGGGAAAGCCCAGTTACGACACGGCGCTACTGAACAAATTCATTGTGAACCAAAACGATCAACAGGAGTTTTGGCCAACATTGGTCCTCGAAACCCCCCACGGTTACCAGGCTTATTATGTGCTGGATCGGCCCGTCTTTGTACGCCGGACAGGTGATCAGTTACCGGCAGTTACGGCGGCGAAGCGCGTAAGCGAAGCCTTGCGCGCTGCCGTGGCTAAAGACTTGCCACAAGTTGATGTTGGGGCAAATCACTTTGGATTTTTCCGCAAGCCTAGTGAAGAGAACGTCTGTTTTTTTGAGCCGGCCCTCACCCACGATTTTGGCGATCTTCAAGATTGGACCAAGTTACAACATTTGACGTTTCATCATGACAACAAGGCGCACTACCCCGTCAAGCAAACGGACCAGCCGTGGTTTATTGCCCTCACTCACGCTCAGGTGCCGCGCGGCGATGGCATGTTGGGCCGTAATAATACTTTGCTGACGCTGTGCTTGGCTGGCTACAGTTCCGGCTGGTCAGCTGAGGAAGCCTATGACTTTGCGGATCAATGGAATACGGATCAACGGGAACCACTTAGTGATCAGGAAGTCCGCCGGATCATTCGGAGTGCGTTCTCAGGCAAGTACCAAGGAGCCAGTGCGGCGTATATTGCTGAACTGACCGCAACTTACACACCTGATGCTCCGAAAACAACGGGTCCTCAAGTTTGGCACAAATATGCGAAGCCGCGCACGGAACGAAAGTACAGTCACTTGCAAGAGTGGGCGGGCGATTTGGTGGCCTACGTGGTTGAACGGGCTGGTCAGGCTGTCGACCAGATCAAAGTCACTACCCGAGAGTTGCGAGATCAACTAGGCATCAGCAGTCAGGTGCTCACCAAAGTGCTGGCTTACGTGGCGGACTATGGCTTGCTGAAGGTTGTTAAGCAGTACGGGCGCCATGGTGGGCTGTACCTGACCACGCGTCAGATGCTTGGTCGGCAGCTTCAACTGGATCGGCGCGCGCAGGCGATCTCCTGGCACGATTTTGTGACGGGGCAATTGCGCGGACGAGCTCAAAAAGAAGTGGTGAACGGCCAGGTGTCGTTGTTGCCAGAAACCTTGACACGAAGCGGTCCATAAATGCTCTACTTTGCCATTACATGTTCTAGTTTAGCCGTTGTTTGTTTTCTTCAGACCCTGTCTAGTATCTGCGGAATCTGGTAGAATTGTGGAAAACCGACTGAGGAGTTTGTCATGCCAGATTATCCAAGCAATATTTCTCGAGCG
>OBVO01000692.1_pt1 | contig 18268 bp, 9 predicted proteins | sample 1495151 | NCBI WGS metagenome assembly OBVO01 (sample SAMEA2580019, study PRJEB22360) | human gut metagenome | reverse complement strand
TTTAGCGGCTTCTTTCAAGTCGTCAATGATGAAGTCAGCTACCTCGGTACGCGGATTGCGGGCCTTCTGCATCTCAGGCGAGTCGATGTCGAGTGGCGTGCGGGTAATGATAAGGTCACCGTAGGCCTGCAACAACTCAAAGTAACAATAAGCACGGAAGAAACGGGCTTCCCCCACCGAAATGGCGATGTCGGCTTGTTGTTCATACGCATCGGCTTGTTGCAATAAAGTATTGGTTTGACGAATACGATTGTAATTGTCAGTATAATGCTTGTCGGATGACGGAATACTGTTTGTTCCATTACTATAGATATTCACCGTGCTACCGGCAAACAAGTCCGAGCGAATATCAGCGTGCTGACTGTCGTCGAGCCATCGAAAGTCGGCCGACCAGCCGTAGAACTGGGTGGCAAAAAGTTTGAAGTGTTCGGGCGACTTCCAATAGTTGGTATCCGCCAATTGTGTCTTGGGCTCAAGGTCTAAACACGACTGCATGGTCATGGCGCAAATGATTCCTAAAATATATGCTATTTTTTTCATTGTTATCTTCAATATTAAGAATAAAAATTAGAATGTGGCATTCACACCGAAAGTCACGGTGCGGTTAAACGGATAGCGTTGCTTGTTTTCCACTTTGCGGGTGGCTTCGGGATCCCAACCATCGGTGATATATGATTTTTCCCACAAGTCGGCGCCCGATACATAAATGCGCAGGTTGCTGATGAAACCGCTCTTATTCATCCATGCCTTTGGCAATGTGTAACCTAGTACAATCTCTTTGAGACGCAGGTAAGCTCCGTTATCGGCCGACCAGGTAGAGGGAATGTAGTTGTAGTTATTGATGTCATTACTGTTTGAATAAGTAGGAAAATGGTTGTTAGGAGTTTCAGGACTCCATACATTACCTACCGACTGGTTGGTAGTGTTCAGCCAAATAGCTTTGAAAGGCACTTTCCAAGAGTCGATTTCACGATAGATGGTACGCTTGCCCACACCTTGGAACACGGTATTGAAATCGAATCCTTTCCACTCGCATCCGAAATTAAACGAGAACGAATATTTGGGGTCGTCGGAACCAAGAAATACAAGGTCGTCTTGTGTCAGTTTACCATCTTTGTTCACATCTTCATACATGTGGTCGCCCAAACGCAAGTTGGCTGGTAGGGCAATAGAGTTGCTGCCCACATATTTGTCCACGTAATAGTCCAGTTGGTCTTGGTTTTGCACTTTGCCCACATAGCGGTAGCCAAATACCGAATTGAGCGGATAACCATTCACGGCTTCGTTATAACCTGCGCTCACTACGATGTTACCTCCATCAACGAGTTTGTTGGTCATATAGGTTAACGTACCGCCAACGTGGTAGTTGAAACTGCCTATCTTGTCACGCCAAGTCAAGCTGGCATCGTAACCATTGGCTTCAAACTTACCGCTATTAGTACTGGGAGCGGTTCCACCCAGGACACCGGGGTGCAGACGCGAAACCAGCATATTGTCGTTTTTCTTTTTAAAGACCTCGAACGTACCCGTAAGGCGATTGTTGAGGAATCCGAAGTCAATCCCCAAGTTATAGTTGTAGATACGTTCCCAAGTACGCATGGTGCTCACCAGTCCGGCAGATTCCACGTATGTTCCTTTCGAGTTACCCAACAAAGCACCGCTGTTCGATTTGTAGTTGTAAAGTTGGATGCCATCATAGCGTCCGATACCATTTTGGTTACCTACCTCACCATATGAGGCACGTAATTTCAGTTCATTCACATAGTCACGCAAGTTCTCCATGAATTTTTCTTCAGTGATACGCCATCCGGCTGATGCGCCCCAGAAGAAGTTCCAGCGATTCTTGGGCAAGAATTTCGAAGAGCCATCGTAGCGAGCATTCACTTCGACCATATATCTCGACTTGTAGTTATAATTCAAGCGACCGAAATAAGAGAGAATGGCTTCCTCCCAACGGTCTACTTTGTCTATGTAAATTTGTCCTTTACCGTTAAGCGATTCGATTGCCGCTTCCACGTCCATTGCTTTGGTGCCGCTATAATCGTAAGCGGCATAGTCGTATTGCACACCTCCCATAAGCGATATGTCGTGAACCTCATCAAATAATTTCTTATAAGTGAGGAAAGCTGATGCTGTGTAATTGTCAGTACGCGCAGAACTTTTAGTATACGATGATTTTTCTTTTGCGGGATAGGGAGAGTTCTCATTTTGAATCGGAGTGCCATCGTATTGATACCAATCAACCGAAAGATATTGTTCGTCACGGGCCGCGTTGTTCGTTGAGTAGCCCAAAGTTCCCTGAAAATCAAGACCATCCAAAATGTTCACTTTCAAAATCTCGTTCACATTCATTGTAGTCACCACAAGTTTGTTGTCACCACCCAATTCGGCCGACCAGTTGGGGGTATGAATGCCTCCCCACGCATACGGTTTGCCATCAATGGTCGAAACCGGTAGCCCTGGCTGCGGTATGCTACTACCTAATATACTACCAATCTGTGTAGGAGCCACCTGATGCTGACGACTGGCTGACATGTTGGTTTCCAGGCTGATACGGTTGTTTATCTTGAAACTGTTGAATAAACGTACGTTATAGCGTTCGTTCGAGTTGTTCCCCCATTGCAGCGTCCCTTGGTCGTTCAAATAACCCAATGAAAGTCGGTAGGTCGATTTTTCCGAACCTCCGCTTACGCTGAGGTTATGCTGGGTAGAAGTGGCATTTCCCCACAGCACATCAGTCCAGTTCATATCGTGAAACACAAAGTCGGCCACACCACGGAATCCTCCCGGAATGGGATCTTCATCGGGATTGTTTCCACCATGCAGATTAATCCAACTCCCCTTCATGGCTTTAGCCAAACGGGCATAGCGCACCCAGTTGTCGTCTTCTCCATAGCCATCATTCAAACGGGCTTGAAGCACACCGTCCGTCCATTCGTCCATGCTCATCATGCGGGGTTGCAAACCTACAATTTTACGTGTAACCGAACCGCTATATTCCACTCTGGTTTTGCCGGCATCGGGACGTTTGGTAGTTACCAAAATCACACCACCCGCTGCTTTTGCGCCATAAATAGCAGCCGAAGCATCTTTCAGGAAGTTAATGGTTTCGATGTCGTCCGCATTGAGTTGAGCCATCTCGCTCACACCACTGGCTGGTACACCGTCAATAATCAAGAGAGGTTCTACCTTGTTCTTTGATACAGAGCCACGGATTGAGACACCCCATCCTTCTTCGCCGGGAGCAGCCGACGAGCGGGTGATGCGTAAGCCCGGAACCTGACCTTGCATAGCCGAAAGCGGATTGGCCACTGTACCTTTGTCCTTAAAAAGTTTTTGGTCGACCACTGTTACCGAGCCTGTCAACGATTCTTTTTTCTGAGTACCATAACCTACCACAACAACTTCATCCAGCACCTCTGTATCTTCGTGCATGATAATTTTAGCCAGATTCGTCCCTTTTACAGAAACTTCCAACGTCTTATAACCAATAAAAGAAATCACTAACGTACCACCTGATACATTATTCAAAGTAAAGTTTCCATCCATATCCGTTATCGTACCATTGGTAGTGCCTTTCACTTTGACATTGGCACCAATAACAGGTTCGCCATAGGAATCCACGATTTTACCTTTGATTGCCCCAGTCTGCGAAACAGCCTGCACTTCTCCCACATAGGCAAATACCGCCTGTGGAGCACCTGTTACAAGGGCAGAGGCCATCACCGTAGAGAATAGAAATCTTCTCGATGAGAATCTGAAGAGATTTTTTTTCATATACATAAAATTTAAAACTAACATTTATACTATTTATTCTAATATTAGATACACTGTTGGATATACTCACGGATTTCTTTCCGACTGATAAATAAGTGGTTTTCCACCGTACGGGAAGAAATTCCCAATTGGGCGGCAATATCAGCCGAGGATTTATTTTCGAAACGACTCATGATATAAATCTTCCGACGTTGTTCAGGAAGCTGATTGGCTCTCTCCCATTCACATGTCAATAGATTATTGGCAATAATCTGGCTCTCCATTTCATTGGTACAAGTAGGAATCCGGTCGAAAAGATAGGAAGTTACTTCTTGAGCCTTGTAAAAACGACGCAAATAGTCCGTTATCAGATTCCGGCAAATCACGAATATAAAATGTTTCACTGTTTCCGGACGCAATATCTGCTTATAGTCCATCAAACGCAAAAAGACATCTTGTGACAGGTCTTTTGCTTCTTCGTCCTTACCTATTTTATAATAGATATAAAGATAAACGGAATGATGATAACTCTTATAAGAGTCAGCAACCAGTTGAGTGGATTTCATGTTTATATTTTCCATTGCTTAGATTTTTGTTTATCATTACGCTGGCAAATATAAATGGTAAATACGGAAAAGAAACAATAAAAAAGGGCGGATAGATTTCATCCTATTGGAAGGGAAACAGAAGCCACGATACCTACTAATAATCAATCAATTAGATAATCACAAACCAGAGTCTCAAATTATTATATGAGACTCCGGCAATCAATCTTCATTAGTTCGTCCTATACTTTGGACGTATTCGTTCGGGGTTATTCCGGTCGTCTTTTTAAAATAACGGAAAAAGGAAGTACGAGAACTAAAACCACACAGTTCAGCTAAAGCACTCAAGGTATATTTTGAATATTCATCCTCATTAAGCAACCGTTTAAACTCAGCTATGCGGTAATCATTCAGATAATCATAATAATTCTTGTTCAAGAACTGATTAAACACGTAGGACAATGTATATGGAGAGACGTTCAGCACTGACGCCAAATCCGCAATCTTTAAATCAGGGTTAACATACAGTCTTTTTTCCTGCATCAGCATGTCCAGTTCGTCTGCCAGCCGATGACATTCTTCCATACTCACATTGCTCTTTCTGTATTTTTCTTCAACTACCGGTTTCCCGGTTTCTATGGCGTCCGCCGCAAGAGCCGGAGAGTTCTTTTTTCTCTGGTAATAAGCATAGCTTAAGCATATTATTGCAATCAATAATAGAATTGTTCCCCATAAGGTCGCGTTAAAAGAGGAAGCAATAGTCACTGATAAACAGATTTCCGAACCGGGCTCACCAATCCGACGGATTTTGAATTGATATTTCCCGGAAGACAAGTCATAATAGGTCAGTTCGGATTTACCACCCAACACCTGCCAATCATCATCCATCCCTTCCATTTTATATTCATAAGACATATATGCAGGATCGGAATAGGTAAATCCGGAGAAACAGATAGTCAGATTCTTGTGCGACGATTCCAAAGAGACTTTATAGAGATGCTGTTCACTCTGTATAGCAGGATGATAAGGTTCTTTACCATTCACATATACATCTGTAATAGCCAAGGGATAACTGTTTTCTTCATTTATATCACGTAAATCCCTGGTCAAATAAATCAATCCTTTGGAATTGCCAAACCAGATTGTTCCCGAAGCATCTATAACAGGGCAACAGGTAATAAAAACAGAACTCGGTAATCCATCCACAAAAGTATAAGGAACAATTGTACTTTTTTTATCATAACGGTACAGGCCCAGATTCGTACCAATCCACAGCCACCCTTCACGGTCTTCGATCATAAACATGGCATCTTTCCCTTCCAGAAGAGTGCCCGGCTGGAATCTTCGGAAATGAGTCATTGACAAATCGGAAATAAAAATAGGGCCTTTATCCGGAAGGAAATAGAGCTCGTGGGAAGAATCTTCATATACTGTCCTGATTTTCTCTTTATGTATAAAGCCTTCGGGGAATACATCTGATTTGATACTACGAGTGGAAGGATCCCAGATACATAAACCGGTAGCCGTACAAATCCAGCCCTTTCCTGTAGAATCAAAGCATATATCAAGCACATTCCCTTCCGGAAGTTTGGAGTTCGAACTGGTATAGTGATTGAGTTGTTCACCATCTTTATACTGATACAAGCCCATTGAAGTGGCAATCCACAGACAACCGTCATTGTCCGACTTGATGCAGAAAACATGCCCTTTCACAAAAGGAGACTCCGAAGGTTTAAAATCATGGATAGTTAATGTAGAAGAATCCAGTATATACATGCCACCACCATACATACCGATATAATACTTTCCTTGAAACGGGTAAATGCACATTATCATATTAGAGCGTAATTGGGGTGACTTGAAACTCCTAAAACGCCGATTCTTCTCATCAACAAAGAAGAGGCCATTGCGGGAACCTATCAATCTTTCATTCTCATTGATAGCTATGGCCCGTACCGGTATGTCTTTTGAGTCAAAATAAGGAGAATAAGAATAGGTAGAGAAAAGCCCGCTCTGATACAGTGTATAATCAAGTCCCAACTGATAGGATCCAACCCATATCAATCCTTCCCTGTCCACCAACAATGAATAGACTGAGTTAGAGCGGATTCCGCCATTAGCACCGGGTTCATAGCGGAAAGATTTCATAACCTTATTTTCCTTGACAGATACAAAATGTACTCCATTTCCGTCTGTTCCAACATAAAGTATATCTTTTCCGTCACCCGACAGAGAGGAAATTACATTGCATCCCAAATCAATCCAATTATCCCTGAACTTCCCTGTCGGTATATCGTAAACAACCACTCCATGTTCCATTGTCCCTAAATAAAGCCTAGAACCAATTCGTGCCATTTTCCGATAAGTATAATCTTGTCTATCATTGTCACCGTATGGACATAAAGTTATTTTTCGGGTAGACAGATTCATTGAATATAGTTTGGAGCGAGTCAGAATCCATAATGTATCCTTTTCTCCCATATTCAAATCGACTATGAAATTATCCGATGACCACATATCCGCATTGATAGTAATCTGCTCCAATTCATTATTTTTGCAGACAAACAATCCTTTTTCGCTGCCAATATATAAGGTTCCCTGCGCATCGGTCAATAAAGAACGAACTCCGAATTTTATCACTTCAGCAACAAACGGTTCTAATTTACCTGATTCTTTATTTATCCGCCAAAGGCCCATATCGTTTCCCACCAAAATCTGATTGCCTTGCGTTTCCGCAATCACATTCACCCATTTCAGTTTCTCATCATCTCCGAATATCGGATAATGCTTGAAACGAAAACCATCAAAACATTCAACAGACGTAGCTGTTCCAATCCAGATATAACCTACGGAGTCTTTATACAAGGCACTGACCGTTAAATCAGATAATCCATTTGTTTCTGACAGACCACGGAAAGAATAAGAAATCGAATAGGCAGACAGAGAAAAAGAAATAAATATAAGGCTTGTTATATGTCGTATCAGATTATTCATAGGATTCATATTTGATGAAACAATGCAAACCTACATAAAATATCCCGAATTTTATGTAGGTTTATACAAAAACAAAACACATTCCTCATTAAAAATGAGTGTTAATCTACCAGCTTTATACTCAATTGGGATTGTTTATACACAACTGGAATTCTCTTATTATTAACCTCTACTCTTATTGGCTTCTTCTTACTCCTGAAACTGGCATTTATCTTCGGCTGTCCGTCTATCCAAAGATTGAGTTTCTTTTCTTCTTCCTTTTGGATAACGAATAACTTAGCCAAAGAAGAAAAATAGGTTTCCTTATCGCGCCTTAATGCACTGCCATGGCAGATAAAGAAATCTTTGGCGTCTTTGGCTTCCGTTCCTTCGGGATAAGAAACTGCAAACATATAGGCATCTGTCATCCAACCATCCGGCATAATCCATGAGTTGCTGTGCATCAGTCTACCATCTGCTAATTGATTAATATAAAGATCGGTCACTTTCCCTTTATGACGGATACGAAGCCCAATCCAATCTTGTCCTTCCCGCCGTTCCATTTGTGGCAAGTCTTTCTCATTGGGAGTCTCCTTCAAAATAATAGCTGTCAACCCTTTTACACGATTTACTTCTGCCGGCAAATGAAATGAATAATAGGTTTCAGTGCCTTTCAAGTCTTCAGTGGGAGCCTGTATTTCTTCCCAATACAAATCTTCCGGGTAGTCATGCACAAAATCGGATTTAGCCAGCAAACGAGGATATAACGGACGAATCACAACCGATGAGTTACCATTCGTCACATTCACGTCAACTCCCGACTTTTTATATGTCCCGTTTGTATGCCATAACCATTCAAATTGTCCTATTTTATGTGTTTTCAAATCATCAATCATATAAATAACATTATCCATCCAAAGGAAATGGCGGAAATTACGGCTGAAATTGTTTGAAACAGGCCCCGTTCCATTAGCCAGGACATACTTCACATTTCCCGCATCCAGAAGATGATGCAAATATCCTCTCAAAGTAGAACCGCCGTACTGCTGCTCACGAGGTTGTCCCTCTCCATTAAACAATACTACATTATGCGCTTGGCTTTGAAAGAAATAATTCCGATAAGCAGGATTAGGATACCAACAGTTTCCCCCGTCTTTAATAATATCTACCCCTTTATGAAAGATAATAAATGAATTGGCATCTGCGTGAGAATGATTCCATGTATGACCGCTTTTTACTGCCAGCATCGTAGCATCCTTTTCCCACGAATCACGCATCGTAGCCCAACCAAAATCGGCAAATAATTGAGAAGTCGGCAGTTGAGGGACAGCGGGCGCCTTACTCAAATCAGGAGTGTAAAGGAAGCCCATGGGACGATTCAGAAAAAAGCCATCACGATGTTGTCCTTGTTCCACCTGGGCTATATACCACAAAATAGTTGGATCTTTCACCCCCAATGCATACAATAACATCATGCTGGATTCTGCTGATACATTTTTATGGCTATCTCCAAAATTCAAACTATGCAGCATACCTGTACGCGGATAGCAGACTTGTGAGAAGTAACTCGGCAATTTTGCCAATTGAGGAATATCACCCGGATTCTGTCCGGGATGAGTATTTATCCAAGCTATCCTAAACAACAAAGCTTCCTGAATACCAAAGTTGGCGTAATTCAGACTTTCATACATTCCACCGGCCTCATCAAAACTCTTTGCTTTCTGTTGCAATACATCACCGGCAAAATCAAACCATTCAGGAAGTGATTCGTGAAGTTGCTCCACCCATTCTTTAACTTCGGGAAGTTCATTTTGAAGACTCAAAGCCAATATTCCACCCTGACAAACACAGGAGGTCCACCAATTATGTCCCATCGAATTCAATGAGTGAATACGGGTTGGTTCCAACAACCAGTCTCCCAATGCCGGTTCTACGGCTAACCGTTTCAATCCTTCGGCTATCTTTTTTCTTTCTAAAGAAGACATGACATTGTATGCAGCATCATACCCCACTGCGGAAAGAAAACTCTTATGAGCCATACCCAGTTGTGAACGCCATGCAGGAATACGTGCCATCATTTCCACATCTCCCCATGATTCGGCTTCCACAGCTTTCAGAAGGATTTCTTTGATTGCGTCTGCATACTCCTTATTATCAGTCATCAAATAAGCTAACGACAAATAGTCTAATCGATTAAAATCTTTCTTTTGCAAAGCTTCATCTGCTGTTTTCTTAATATCTCCCCATGCTTCCTGCAATTTAGGTTCATGCTGCATACGCTGCTTCACCTGCTGAATACGTTGAGGGGTATACAATAAAAAAGGATGCTTTATTGCTTGAGCTTGTACAAATGCCAAATACAAAATTCCCATAAAACATAGTAAGATGCGTTTCATACTTTTTCTTTTATAATTAGATATAAGAAATTCAAAACACTCAAATAACAAAATACTCGTTATTTCAAATTCAGAACACTATCAATTTGATTACATAGTTTCTTCTTTGAACTTGGAGGGGCAGCATATGGAACAACTATAATTCCATTTTTCACTATAAAATAACGAGGAACCATATATTTAGCAGAGAGAGGTTCATTTAAATACTGTTCCCATATATCATTAAAGAGTTCTTCTGTATCTACTGCAATATGTATTCCCACAAGCTGCTTCTCTTTTATAATCTTTTTCCATCTAACTTTGTGATCGATACGCTTCATCGGGCAGAGATACAGAAATTTTAGATTTTTATCTCTATATTTCTCTTTAATCTCGGCTAAATAATCAAATTCTTTAAGACATGGTGAACAATATGTTCCCCATATATCCACAATAGCTGTTGTATTCTGCAAGTAATCTTGACTCAAAATTTCATCAAATGTCAAAAAACGTTGCTCAACAATTTTAATCTCGTTAGTACCACTATACAACAAAGGAAATAAAAGAACAATTGCTATCAGCAATATAAGACCTATTATAATAACAATTGTTTTAGTTAGCTTCTTCATTTTCATTTCTTAATACATATAATTTGCATGACAAACAGTCTACATAGCAGCATAAATTAAATGCATATACAAACTATTTTTGACTAATTAAGAACTCTTCCAAAACCAAATTAAACTCTTCAGATCGCTCCATATTCATCATATGCCCACAATCATCAATTATTTTTAGCTTTCCATTAGGAAGGTAATTCAGTATTTGTGGTTGAGCAGAAAAATGGTTATGCTCCGAGCACCCTTCAACGATTAGAGTAGGTATCGTGGAATGAGCATTTATCAATCTCTCAATTGCATCTAGCCCACCTACTACCCGTACTTCTTTGTGTAGCGGTTGCCACGCGTCCCATTCGTCAATCATCTGCCACAAAGGTGCACGCATCCGTTCACGCTGACTTCCACCGGATTTCATCAATCCTTCAAACCACTCTTTCTTCATCACATCTACCCCTTTCTCTTTCAAAGCAGCAATCTCCATATCACGTACTCTTGCTTCTTCCGGAGTCATCGGCTCACTGGGACCTTTCGATTTCCGAATGTTTCCACTGGCTAAAAAAGCAGATAACATCCGGTCAGGGAAATACGCCAACATATCAGCAGTAATAAACCCACCCAAAGAAAGTCCGACGATATGCGCTTTCTTGATGTGCAAAGAATCCATCAAAGTAACTAAATCTTCAGCGTGTGTAAATTGATAGTCTTCCGTTTGTGAAGACGAAATGCCATATCCTCTCAAATCATAGCGGATCACACGATATTTTTTTGCCAGTACGGAAAATTGTTCATCCCACATACGATGGTCGAGCGAATGACCATGTACAAAGATTATCGGTTCACCTTGACCGGCTTCTTCATAGTATAAAGAGCCATTTCCTACATTGACACGTCCTTGTTTAATGACCAATGAATTGCCTTTCAGTATTTCTGAAACAGTTCTCGAAATTACAGGACTACCATAAAAAGATGAGAAACCATCTTCTTTACTGGAAGCACCGACTACATGAGCAATAAAGAAGCCATAAACATTCTCCCGTTTATTGATCCACGGGTAAGCGCCAGCCCATCCTGGTGAACTAATCTGATAGGCTTCACCTGTCTTTTTATCGATTAATTCACGCCATTCTCCTAATCCGTAGATTCCATTGTGGGATTGTCCTAGCCCTTTCGCTACATAATTATCCGAGTTATTCGAAGGGATTATTGCGTCTTTCACTTGGTCGGTCTGCATTTCTTTTACAGTTTGTGCAGATATAATCCGCTTATCGTTATACATTCCATCATGATAAATCATGGATAGGAAATGAATATAATCGTTCAAGGTAGTACACAGACCACCACCTAACATCGGGGCATGTCCGCCATCTGTATTTATCGGAGTAAAATGAGAATTTTTCATTTCTAATGGCTGTGCCAATAATTCCTGAAAAAGAGTTTCAAACTCTTTCCCCATTGCCACTTCCGCCATTCTTCCGGCAATCTGCATGGCAAGTCCTCCATATTGGAACCGGCTTCCCGGAGTAAAAACCGTATCTAACGGCAATATCTCAATAATGGCGGAATCCAGATGATTGTAATTATCTACGCGCGGTTCAGGAAGATAGGGACGCACTCCGGAAGTATGAGATAACAATTGTCGCAAAAGGATTTTTCCTTTAGCATCTCCCTTAAATTCCGGCAACCACTTTTCCACAGGGTCATCCCAGTCCAAACTGGTACTATCCACAACCGCTCCGATAACAGCAGCCGCCACCCATTTTCCGGCAGGGGCTACGTATACTTTTGTATCAGGAGTATAGCTACCATAGTTCTTCTGAAAAATGACAGAATCATTCTTTACTACACAGATAGAAGCACCGGGATAGTACTCTTTACTCACCCAGCCTTGAATAACAGAATCTAATGAAGAGAAGTTATAACGACTCCCTTGTACGGATAATACATTGCAGGAACCTGCAATAAAACAGATACTTATAAAAATTACTATTAATAATCTTCCCTTCATTTTCGTTATCTATTAACTTCGTATTAAACACAAATTACACGAACTACGCTATTGTTTGATGCAATTATATTTGATGCAATTATAATTATAAAACCGCGTAATTCGTGTAATTCGTTCTTAAATTTTTCTATTTCGACTGCAAATCCCAATATACCACATAACGCTGATGATGCAAATCATAAAGCGGACGAATCACATCTCCTTGTTCTGTTGTAAATTTCAGTTCTTTTCCTGTACGCTGCAAAGTACGTTCCGGATGTTTCATATCTACTTTCAATGAGGTACGCAAATCGGCAGGTACATGGAAATTATAAGTATAATAATCATTATAAAGAGCTGGATTAGAGAAAGGTGCGGGAGCCTGCATACCTTCCGTACCCCGTTCTCCGGCAAGTACCAACGGACCATACAGCAAAGCCACTTTATTCGGATCATCGGGAGTAGCTTCCAGTTCGATCTGCATGGGATAAGTGGCCGCAATACGGTCACCATCTTTCCATTCACGGGTAATAGCGATATAAGAACCCGGTTTCTGTTTCACTGACACCTTTTTACCATTCACAAGTACCTTCACATTTTTACTCCATGAGGGATATCTCAAATAAATAGTAGCATGCCTTGGCTTTTCTGCACGAAGAGTGAGCCGAGTAGTCTCTTCTTTCGGAAATTCCGTTTCCTGGAGAAGGGTTAACCCTTTTTCTTTCCAGGTGACTTGAGAAGGAATAAACAAATTTACGTAGATTCCCTGGTTGTTGTGGTAGTAGATAGCTTCTCCATATTTAGCATGATTTTCGAATCCACTGCCGACACAACACCAGAAAGAGTTCTCTTTGGTACTATACAGTTTATGTGAGCCCGAAAGTAAAGGTAAGAAATAAGTGACCATTCCTGTTTCCGGATCTTGCTGTCCCAGGATATGATTATATAGTGCCCTTTCATAATAATCGGCAATAGATGAATCGCCCGTCCAACAGAAAAGATGACGACTAAGTTTCAACATATTATAAGTACAGCAGGTTTCTCCGGTATAGCCGGTCAAGTGTTTAGAAAATTTCTTCGGGTCGAAAAAATGCTCCTTATCACTACTGCATCCAGGAGCAAAAGTATGGTGGTCAATCATGGTATGCCAGAAGAATTCCGAGAGCTTTTTGCTGGTCTCATTCTCTGTCAGTTCATAGTTACGCGCTTCGGCTATGACTTTCGGGATAAACGTATTCGTATGTTTGGTTCCCAAATCGTCCCGAAGTTCTTTCAACGGGTCAATTACATCATTATGGTAGAAATATTCGGCCAACCAACGGTAACGTTCATCTCCTGTGATAGCATACAAATTGTAGAATGATTCATTGACACCTCCAAACTCATTGCGTATCATGAGTTTGCGGGTTTCTTCACTAAGTGGTTTCAGTTTGTTATAAGCCCAGTCGCTCATTTTGGTCACTGTTTTCAAAGCCTGCTGATTATCCGCATACAGATATTGATCTATCAGACCGGAATAAAGTTTATGCAAGGTGTACCAAGGTGCCCAAACACTCTTTCCCCGGATATTACGATTTATCAGTTCTTCGGGAAAAGCACTTAAATATCCGCCTTTCAAAGCGTTCTGAACTTCGGTCAGCCCGTTGACAAGGCTATCCCCTTTCAACTTGAAAATCTCACTTCCGGTAGCGGCATACATCAAAGCGTAAGCCGAAAGCAGATGTCCGGTAGTATGTCCGCGAAGCTCACAGTCCAAGGATTCCCAGCCACCGAGTTTTTTCACTGTCATATAACCGCCTTCACGACCGGCAAAGACTCCGGCATTTGTCCGGAAACTATGCAACAGGCGACTTACGTCGATAGAGGTCATCCATGCGGAATCCCGCAACATATTGTCACGAAAGCGACTCGGTAATAAACGGACGTCCTTCAAATCAAAACTTTCTACCCGAACAGGAGCCACTGTCTCTTTTTTCATTTTCCCCTGGTGCTGTCCGGGGTACACAGATTGAGCCAACGATATAGCCGATACTGCCAATAATGCGATTGCAACTAAAGATTTCTTATTCATAATCATTTTTAATATCCTTATTTATTATTGGATACGAATAGACTCCGCCTATTACTCAATGCAAAAATACGAATTTAATATTTCATGGATAAATGAAAAAACTCCGTTCTACCGGTTCGGCAGTCTGTACTTCTCCTGCCAATCCATATTGCCATGCCACCACAGTCACTTTCAACGGGAACTTACTACGTGTGGGAATTCGAGTAAATACCAACTTGTTTCCCTCTATTTCTGCCGGCCCTTCTTTCACGTAGTAATATACGGGTAGCCCGCAATCGGAAGTTGCATGTAAAGAGATAGTTTCCGTGCCTTTCTTCACATCGTCAAGACCCGGAAAAAGAATATGCTGGCGTTTACCTTCCATATTGCGATAAGGAATCCGGAAACTAAGTTCCTGAACTGTGCTTTTATAGTGCTTGTCACCATCATTGCTGGCTAGAAGGCAAATATCTCCCGTACGGCGCTGATTGTACATCCCCATACGGTAGAAACGGACAGTAAAAGTAGTGTCGTTCACTTTCTGAACCGGGCCACAGATACGGGTTATTTCAGGAGAAGTGAGCGAATGTTCGTCAGAAATGGCAGTATGCAAGCTATCCGTATATACAGCTTTCAGATGAAAAGTCAATCCGTCTTTTTCCGGCAGAAAGTGGGCGGCAACTTTCACATGGGATTTGGGATTATATGTGAGTAATTGCCCCTTTTGTACAAAACCTAAATATTGTGGTTTCTTCCCTCTCTCCCGGCGATAGCGTTCTTCCGTCATTTCAGCCATTTCCTGATCGAAATACCAGAATGCATCGTGCGAGTCTCCTTTATACTCTTTATAAGGAGCAGCTTTTGCACGTTTCTTCTGATTCGGATGCCACCTTTCGGCAAGCCAGCCATTCTGCGGATTCAGTTTCTTCAATTCCACAGGCTTATTCAAATCATACGTTGCAGGCATACGATATTCCAGTGTTTTCTTTAAGAACAACGCAATATAACCAGCGGTGCGGTCGGCTATATCGAAATGTCCTCGTCCTGTGTCGCAAAGGAAAGAGACGCAACTTTTAGGATACATCATACGGAATGCCAAAGCCGGATTTACACGGTCTTCCCACCATTCGTATTCGCCTTCAATCATCAATCCAGGGATGCCGTCAATCGTACGTTTTCCCCATACTATATTGTCTCGGCCATATCCGGTCAAATTAGTGCGCGGCGCATCTCCATGCAAGGATATGACAGCTAAGGTACGGTCCGGATTCCATGCAGCAAAGTTCCACGGATAAGTAGCCATTGCCGAATGTCCCAAAGGGACAATAGGCACATATTTCAATTCACTATAACCACTGGCCCCGGCAAAATCTTCCATCATCTTTTCAAAAGCTTCCTGGCATCCGGTCGTTACATCCCACCTTTGATCCCAGCCGGGAGTAATCCATATCAACGCTATACCTGTTTCCGATAATCTTTCACGAAATAGAGGATTTTCAAACAAGGTTTCCTCTGTCATATTGTGATTTCCAATTATCACAGCCTTTACTTGGATGCATTCAGAAGGAATCCATAGAAAAGCCTGGGGATGGTCATTCGTTTCACTGGAAATAATACTTGGTATCTGTACAGACCACTGCCATTCCGCAGCCATACTTTCCGACAACGAAATGACAGTGTACAATAATGTTATTAAATAAAGCCGTAAATTCTTCATGAGTAATCAAATTTCTTGTATATACGCAGTAGTATAACAATATACTCAATCCAAAAGTATAAAAAGTTAATTAAAAGACAAGCGTATTAATGGATTTACCTTTCAAGGTAACACGTACATGCTTGTCACCAACTTTAAAGTAGCAGGATTGTTCTTTCTCTTCCGGATTATAAACCACAACTGCCACTTTACCGTCGTGTGTACGGAAAGCAAGCGCATTCTTGTCATCCGACACTTTCAGCAAACGACTGCCCGGCTGAACAAAACGAGAAAGATGTTTCATCAAATAATACTCATCCGTATAGCGCACCTGCCCTGTATTTCTGTCAACTATAACAAGCGTATTTTGAGCCCAGTCCCACCAGCTCTTGCAAGTTTCGTTCAATACCATATTCCAGTACATATAAGAATCTACACCATTGTTGAAGCAATGAACCACAGCATTCCATGTCTTTTCCAAAGCAGACCAGTCATTCTCTGAATTACCACACATATTTTCTGTCTGCATATAGCAATAATTCGGATATTCCTTATGCACAGTCGGCAAGGCACGCATACCCGTCCACTGTATACCGACCCCTTTTACATATTTATCAGCATCTTTCTGCTTGAAAAAAGTGCGCACATAGTCGGGATTCGGATAATTGACTGTACCCATCCAGATTTCAGTATCAATGGAATCCTTCTCAAATTGGGGACCGAGATACTGATTAACAAAAATAGCCAAATCTTCCGGGCGCCAAGTACATGAGGGCCAGCAAGGAGTCCATGCTATTTCATTTTGCGGCATAATTATCTGAATGTTGATTCCATTCTTTTTATAAGCCTGCACGTACTTCGAAAAATAAATAGCATACGCTTGAAGATAGCCCTGCTGCATTTTAAAGCCTGTAACATTCCCTATAACATTACGATTAGGGTCAAGACGGTTATGACCGACTTCAGTACCTTCAATACCAGCACTTTTCTGCGAATAATGTTCATTGACCTTCATCCATGCAGGCGGTGTCCAGGGAGATGCCCACATCTTCAAATCCGGACGAAGTTTCAGTGCTTCCTTTATATAAGGAATAAGGATATAACGGTCGCGGTCGATACTAAAATTACGCATAGTATAGTCATCCTTTACATCATTATAGGAGTAATACCCCATAGAATAATCACTTGCACCCACAGGAGTACGTCCCAATGCAAAACGAATGCCATCTTCCGAGAACAAAGCTGCCATCACTTTATCACGTTCTGCGGGAGACAAACACTGTAAAGCATCCCAGCCGAGTTCGTTAAAAGTTCCTCCAAAACCAGCAACATTTTGTAATAGGCTATCGGGATAAACATAGATATCCGCCTGTCCGTCTGGAGTTTTATCCAAAGCCAGCTTTTTCTCTACCCAACGTTCGGTAGAAGTAGTAGAATACATACTTATCTTTTGAGCAGACACAGTTGTAAAGCCCGCCCATGCAATCGCAAAAATTGCAGTCATTGTCTTTAACTTCATCATTGTATTTATTTCAACTTTTATTATTCTCTATTTCAACTTTGCTTTTATCCTTAACACCGTATATGAGTATGGTGGAAAGTCGTAATCAAATTTTTCTCCAAAATCATCATAATCGCTCGTTCGAGGATAAATCTTCTTCGGCTCTTCATAAGAGTTCTCTTCCTTACCGTCTATCGCAGTCAAAGAAATTATCTTTCCGGATTTGACTATTTCTTTAGCACCTTCTACATGGATGGCAGTAGAATAAACAGAATCGGCAGCGTTCACAACCTTAACAACCAGTTCCCCTCTTTCCTCATCGTAACCCGAATGAATAAACTGAAGAGGCATCGGTTGAGAAACATAGGATAAAATCATCTTGCCGTCTATGTAGAATTCACTTTTCATAGGAGACACCACAAGCTTCACATCATACCATTTATTTATTTCTATCGCTTTACCGGAGTGTTCGGTCAAGACACCTCTTTCGGAACCATCCTCCAGGCGTAACAGCTCCGCACGATCATTCGTGCTCCACATGCCGATATTATAACGATATCCGGTCTTGCCGTCAGCAGACATACCGACAAAGAACTGAAATCCCTGTTCTCCTCCTGTTTTACGAACTTTACAAGTCAGTGTATAGTCGCCTTCATAAGTATCCTTCAACAGAAGCTGGTCCCCTTTCGTTACAGATAAACAGCCTGAAGCCGTGTCTACATTCCACGCACCTTTCTGGAGAGTGAAACCTCTCATATCAAGAAAACA
>OBVO01000685.1_pt1 | contig 18499 bp, 20 predicted proteins | sample 1495151 | NCBI WGS metagenome assembly OBVO01 (sample SAMEA2580019, study PRJEB22360) | human gut metagenome | reverse complement strand
CAGTTGGCTAGAGCACACGGTTCATACCCGTGGTGTCGCTGGTTCAAATCCAGTTCCCGCTACTATGACGAAGACTGCGTGCTTAAGAAATTAGTACGCAGTCTTTTTTACGCAAATTTACTGGTTACTGCTTATATCAAGCAAAGAAATAATAGTATTAAGGAGCAACTTGTGGTAATATAACAGATAATGATATAGAAAAAAGTTGTTGTCTTTCGTTTATATTTTAAAACGTGGCCAATAACAGAAATACGGAGGAAACAAGATGAATAAGAAAAGCGGATATGCGCTCAGAATAGTACTTGGAGGTTATCTTACCTACCTGGGGATCAGAATCTTAAGTGAGATGATCCAGCAGCGTCCTAGCAATATGACACTTATGTCAGTACTGGCAGTTGTATTTATCCTGGTTGGAGTTGCTTATGCAGGGAATGCCATCTGCAAAACGTTTGAAATTGATATCAAAAAGCAGATTGCGAAGATGATAGCAAAGAGAAAAGCGGAGCAGAAACGAAAAGCAGAAGAAGCGGCAGCGGCGAAGGAAATGTCACAGGTAACAGAGAGCGCAACGACAGAAGTATCGGAAGACGAAAAAGTATCAGACAATACAATGCCGACAATGCTTTCAGAAGAAGACAGGAAGAAGCTGGAAGACGCAGTGTCTAAGGCAGATTCCGAGGAAAAAACAATGCAAGACAGCAAGGCTGAAGCTATAGAAAAAACAGCAGATTCAGATTCAACAGAAAACGAAGCAGCGGAAAAAGCAGTATCAGAAGAAAAAGTAGAATCGGTAGAAAAACCGGTGACTACAACAGAATCAGAGGAAACACCGGACGAAGAAATAAAAGCTGAAGGAACACCAGTTGAAGAAACTCCAGCTCAGGAAGAAGAACTGACAGACACAAGAGTGGTAGATATTTTTGCAGAACTGAATGAAGAACCTGTTTCAGAAGATGCTGAAAATGATTTTGAGGAGAAATAATTATGCGTGTAGGTATGGGATATGATGTTCATAAGTTAGTTGAAGGAAGAAAACTGATCCTGGGTGGAGTTGAGATTCCTTACGAGAAAGGTCTCTTAGGACATTCAGATGCGGATGTTATGCTGCATGCCGTAATGGATGCACTGCTTGGAGCAGCAGCACTTGGAGACATTGGCCTTCATTTTCCGGATACAGATCCAAAATATAAGGGCGCATCCAGTATAAAACTGCTCGAGCACGTAGGCGGACTTTTGGAAGAGAATGGATATGTGATCGAGAATATTGATGCAACGATCATTGCGCAGCGTCCAAAGATGCGTCCGCATATTGATCAGATGCGGGAAAACATGGCGAAAGCGCTTAAAATTGACGTTGATCAGATCAATGTAAAGGCTACAACAGAAGAGGGCCTTGGCTTTACCGGAAGCGGCGAAGGAATCTCATCTCAGGCGATCTGTGCGATTGAAAAATTTACGAATTACAGTAGCGTGGATGTGATGGAGAAGCCTGCAGGATGTGGTGGATGCTGTGCGGGAAAATAAGATGAAGATTCGAAAGCTGGATCAATCAGAGCATTGGAAAACAAGGAGCTTGTGGGAACAGGTATTTTCAGAAGACAGTCAGGAATTTGTTGATTATTACTATTATATCAAGACAAAAGACAATACGATTTATGTAATAGAGGAAGACGATGAGATACGTGCGATGCTGCAGCTGAACCCTTATCAGGTAAAGTTACAGGAAAGTGTCGTCCCATCGGATTATATCGTGGGAGTTGCCACGCAGGCAGAATATAGAGGCAGAGGATATATGAGAAATCTTCTGATTCATGCATTACAGGATCAGTATTCGCAGAAGATGCCATTTACCTTCCTGATGCCGGCGGCAGAAGCAATCTATCATCCTTATGATTTCCGATTTGTTTATGAACAGAAACAAATCGAGCTTGATGAAGCATTTTTTTCTGCAAGAAAAGAATATAAAAATGATAAATATAGAAATATATCACAAGAGCGGATTGTAGACCGTGATGCAAGATTTATGGATGCAGGGAAGATGGCGGTATTTGTTGAAGAGAATTTTTCGGATTGCTGGAATGTTATTGCTTTAAGAAATGCACAATATTATCAGACACAGATTCTCGAACAACAGAGCGAGTTTGGCGGGATGCGGCTTGTCTTTGAAGAAGAGAAGCTGGTCTGTATCTATGCATATGCGAAAGAAGAGGGGCTCGAGATCAGGGAACCACTTTATCTGGAAGGGAAAGAAGATCTCTTCTGGGCGTCGGTGGATGGTCTTAGAGAACCGGAAGAAAAGGTTTCGGTTTATGGGCTTAAGGAAGCACCTGACTGGCTAGATGATGAAACGTCTGCATATAAAGAAAAACCGCTTATTATGATCAGGATCGTTCATTTACAGGAACTATTTTCTAAAATGAAAATCCCGTCAGAATGTGAGATCCATTGCTCTTTTGCGGTGATCGATCCGATTCTTCATAAGAACAGCAGGATCTGGAAACTCAGTAGCTCAAAAGGAGAAGAAAGCCTGAGCGTGTCTGAAACGGAAGATTCACAGGGAGTACTTTCCATTGTAGCATTGACGGAAATATTGTTTGGATACAAAACTCCTGAAGAAATACGTGCAGAGGAAAACGTAATTCTTACAGAAGAACTAGAGGAAGAACTGAGGAAACTTCAGAACTTCTGTCCAATATTTTTGAATGAGATTGTCTGAACAGTTATGTAAAACATTAAAATGAAGTTGATCGGCAGAGATAATAGTTGACAAAAAATGATTTTTTGCATAAGATAATAGAGATATTGAAAACAATAAATATTGGCAATAGAATTGAGAAAGACAAAGAACGGGAAGAGTAACAGAGATTTGGACTCATAGAGAGAAGGTGTCACCGGCTGAAAGCACCTTTGAGAGAAGAAACTGTGAAGTGCCCCCGGGAGTCGATCCTGTGAATGGAGTAGCAGGATACGTCAGGCACACGTTACGTGCGTGAAAGTGAAAGAAGTATAACTTCTTTTATTAGAGTGGAACCGCGGATAGAACTTCGTCTCTAGATTGAGACGAAGTTTTTTGTATATTCGAAAAGTGATTGCCTAATATACAAAAAACGTTCCGCTTAGGGTGTTAAGTGCATTCTTGAATCAGAAAGGAATGATAAATATGGGAATGATATCTTATGTCAAACAGGAGATCGAGGTGATCCGAGAGCGAGATCCTGCGATCAAATCAAACATGGAAGTATTTTTGTACCCAAGCTTTAAAGTAATCTTAAGCTACAGAGTGGCGCATAAGCTTTACCTGAAAAAGCATTATTTTTGGGCACGCTGGATTTCTCAGAGAGCAGCGCGTAAGACAGGGATTGAGATCCATCCGGGTGCAACAATTGGAAAGGGACTTTTTATCGATCATGGAACAGGTGTGATCATCGGAGAAACTACGATCATCGGAGATAATGTAACACTGTATCAGGGGGTTACGCTTGGCGGTACCGGAAAAGAACAGGGAAAACGTCATCCAACGTTGAAAGATAATGTTATGGTGAGCGCCGGCGCAAAGATCCTGGGTTCTTTTACAATCGGAGAAAATTCTAAGATCGGAGCTGGTTCTGTAGTACTTGAAGAGGTTCCACCGAACTGTACAGTTGTCGGTGTGCCGGGACGAATCGTCCGCATGGACAACAAGAAAGTCCCAAGAAGTGATATGGATCAGGTACATTTACCGGACCCGGTACTTACAGATATTCGAGAACTGCAGGAAGAGAATATAAAACTTCACAAACGTTTGGAATCTATGATAAAATATATGCGATGTGTGGAGAAAGAAAATAAGGAGAGTAAGAACGATGAAGATTTATAATACAATGTCAAAAAGAAAAGAAGAGTTTGTTCCTCTAGAGGAAGGAAAAGTAAAGATGTATGTATGCGGTCCGACTGTATATAATTACATCCATATTGGAAATGCAAGACCAATGATCGTGTTTGATACTGTCCGCAGATATTTTGAATACAAGAATTATGATGTGAATTATGTATCTAACTTTACGGATGTCGATGACAAGATCATTAAGAAAGCAAACGAAGAAGGCGTTACAGCAGAAGAAATCTCACAGCGTTACATTGCAGAGTGCAAGAAAGATATGGACGGCATGAATATTGAGCCGGCAACAAAGAATCCGCTTGCAACAGAAGAGATTGACGGTATGATCAGCATGATTGAGACACTGATTGAGAAAGGCTACGCATACGAGAAGAACGGAACTGTATATTACCGTACAAGAAAGTTCAAAGATTATGGTAAATTATCCCATAAGAACCTTGATGATCTTCAGTCAGGCGGACGTACCCTTCTTGTAAGCGGTGAGGATGAGAAAGAAGATTCTCTGGATTTTGTTCTCTGGAAGCCGAAAAAAGAAGGCGAGCCTGCATGGGTTTCTCCATGGGGTGAGGGACGTCCGGGATGGCACATTGAGTGTTCAGAGATGTCCAAGAAATATCTTGGTGAGCAGATCGATATTCATGCAGGTGGGGAAGACCTGATCTTTCCACATCATGAAAATGAAATTGCGCAGAGTGAAGCAGCGAACGGAAAAGAGTTCTCCAGATACTGGATGCATAACGGGTTCCTGAACATTGATAACCGTAAGATGTCCAAGTCTCTTGGAAACTTCTTCACAGTTCGCGAGATCAGTGAGAAGTATGACCTTCAGGTACTTCGTTTCTTCATGTTAAGCGCACATTACAGAAGTCCACTGAACTTCAGTGCTGAATTGATGGAAGCAGCAAAGAGCGGACTTGAGAGAATCATTACAGCAGCTGATCGTCTGAAATTCCTTATGGGAAGCGCGAAGACAGAAGATATGGCAGAGACAGAGGCAGAGAAGTTTGCAAAGTCAGCAGAATATGTTGGAAACTTTGAGAGCGCTATGGATGATGACTTTAATACAGCAGATGCGATCGCTGCAGTATTTGATCTTGTAAAATTCATTAATACGATGACAGACGAAGACAGTTCCAAAGAGTATCTTGAGAATCTGTTTGACCGTCTGGTAAGACTGACAGAAGTACTTGGAATTATTGTTGATAAAGAAGATGAGATTCTTGATTCTGACATTGAAGCACTGATCGCAGAGCGTCAGGCAGCAAGAAAAGAGAAAAATTTTGCAAGAGCAGATGAAATCAGAGATGAACTTCTTGCGAAAGGTATCATTTTGAAAGATACAAGAGAAGGGGTACAATGGAAAAGAGCATAACAGCAGGTTTAGAAGAGTATATCCGGACAATTCCCGGAATGAAAGAGATTGATGCAAAGCAGTGCTCTCCGCTGGTTCTTGCCTATGTGGGAGACTGCGTGTATGATCTGATCATTAAGACAATGGTGGTTGGCCGTGGAAACAGGCCGGTCCACCGTCTTCATGAAGAGACAAGCCAGTATGTGCAGGCATCAGCACAGTCCTTTATGATGCGTTCCATGCAGGAGCATCTGAATGAGGAAGAACATGGAGTTTACCGGAGAGGAAGAAATGCACGATCTGTGTCTCCGGCAAAGAATCAGTCAATTACAGATTACAGAAGAGCGACAGGTTTTGAGGCATTGATCGGACATTTATATCTGACAGGTCAGTATGAACGACTGACAGAGCTTGTAAGTATCGGACTTGAAAGCATTGAAAAAGAGATAAAGGAAAAAGGAGCAGAACATGCAGGAAAATAGAGAACAGGGAACAGAGACATTTGTAATTGAAGGAAGAAATGCCGTATTGGAAGCATTTCGTTCCGGACGTACGATTGACAAGATTTATGTTCTTGACGGATGCCAGGACGGACCGGTAAGAACAATTGTACGTGAAGCGAAAAAACACGGATCTCTGATCAATTTTGTGACAAAAGAAAGACTTTCCCAGCTCTCAGAGACAGGGAAGCATCAGGGCGTGATCGCGCATGCGGCAGCATATGAATATTCTACGATTGACGATATGCTTAAACTGGCAGAAGAGAGAGGCGAAGCTCCGTTTCTGATTCTTTTAGACAATATTGAAGATCCGCACAATCTTGGCGCGATCATTCGTACAGCGAACCTTGCAGGTGCACACGGAGTCATTATTCCAAAGAGAAGAGCAGTTGGTCTGACAGCGACAGTTGCGAAGACATCTGCCGGAGCTTTGAATTATACACCGGTCGCAAAGGTGACGAATCTTGTGAAGACAATGGAAGAACTCAAGGAAAAAGGACTCTGGTTTGTATGTGCTGATATGGATGGCGAGCAGATGTATGACCTGAACCTGACAGGACCGATCGGTCTTGTGATCGGAAATGAAGGTGAGGGCGTTGGCCGCCTTGTGAAAGAAAACTGTGATTTCGTTGCAGGAATTCCAATGAAAGGTCAGATTAATTCTCTGAATGCATCTGTGGCAGCAGGCGTTCTTGCTTATGAGATCGTAAGACAGAGGATTTCGCAGAAATAAATATGAGTATTGCTCGAAAAAAGAGTGATAACAGGTGATAATCGGATGAGTAAGTATGACAGAATGACAGATGAGCAGCTTTTATGTGATTACAAAAATGGAAATCAGGAGATTATGGATTACCTGATGGTGAAATATAAATCCATGGTAAGGAAGAAAGCGCGTGCAATGTATCTGTTGGGTGGAGAGAACGAGGATCTGATCCAGGAAGGAATGATCGGTCTGATCAAAGCAGTGCGGGATTTTGATGTAACGCAGAAAACATCATTTTCAAGTTTTGCAGAACTTTGTGTCTCCAGACAGATGTACTCGGCAATTGAGGCATCAAATCGAAAAAAGCATCTGCCTTTGAATTCTTATGTTTCGTTATATGAAGACAGTGAACAGGTAGGAGAGGGGAGAAGTCTTCCTTTGATTGACACGATAGAATCATCGAAGGAGAATGATCCGGAAGTTCTCTATTTTGGAAAAGAATATACAGAAGCTTTTGCGGAGCAGCTCAAAGAATTGCTCAGTCCATTAGAAAATCATGTTCTTTATCTGCACTTGATGGGAACGGATTATCGGACGATTGCGGAATTACTTGGAAAGAGTCCGAAGTCAGTGGACAATGCACTTCAGAGGATCAAGACAAAAGCACAAAAGATTCTGCCGTAAAGGAGAAATACGGATGAAGAAAAAATACAATTACTTTTTGGCACTTGCAGTCTTTCTGGTGATCATGATCTGCTTTAACAAATTCGGATACATCATTTCTTATCTGGCCGCAATTGGCGGGCCTCTGGTTATGGGAAACAATGGAACAATGGTGGTTTATGAGTTCCTGATGAGTCATTTGAATCTGGTATCGGCAATTTTGTACCTTATGGTTCTGCCTATTCCTGCTTTATGGTATTATCTTGCTTTTCAGCTACGTGAAGGAGGAATCCGTGCAATCCCAGGCAAATGCAGAAGAGTCGGATGGGACGGATGCGTTTTAATCGCGCTGTTTACTTTTGGCATGATACACGTGACCAGTATTATACTGGCAATTGTAGCACGGTCACTTCCGGATGCGATGGATAATTATCAGAATCTGATAGAAAATTCCGGCCTGACAGAATATTCGCTGATGTGGGTTTTCAGTACATTGATTCTTCCACCTCTTGTGGAAGAAATGATTTTCCGGGGTTTGATCCAGAAATATCTTGAACGTGCCGGAATGCATTGGATCCTGGCGAATGTTGTACAGGCGGTTCTGTTTGGAGTGTTCCATCAAAATCTCGTACAGGGAATTTATGCGGCACTTTTGGGGTTTGCACTTGGATTTGTGGCGCATCGCTATAACACTCTGGCGGCATCCATGCTGATGCACATGTTCTATAATCTGATGGGAACGCTGATCGTAGATCTTGAGAGCAGATTCCTTCCGACAATAGTAATGGGAATGATTATCCTGATCAGTATTCCGATGACAGTGAGTGCTGTGACGTTGATTTGTCTGACAACAAATAATAAAAAAACAGAGGTTTGAGAAGATGAGATTTGTAATACAAAGAGTAACAGAGGCATCTGTTACGATTGATGGTGAGATATCAGGAAAGATTGGAAAAGGGTATCTTGTTCTGATTGGAGTAGCAGATACAGACACAAAAGAGATTGCAGACAAAATGATACGAAAAATGATCGGACTTCGTATTTTTGAAGATGAACAGGGAAAAACAAACCTTTCGCTTGCTGATGTGGACGGAGGTCTTCTTCTGGTTTCACAGTTTACGTTATATGCAAACTGTAAGAGAGGAAACAGACCAAGCTTTATTGAAGCAGGAAAACCGGATATGGCGAATGAGATGTATGAATATATCATTGAAAAATGCAGGGAATCAGTGGATGAAGTACAGACCGGAGAGTTTGGAGCTGATATGAAGGTTCAGCTGCTCAATGACGGGCCATTTACCATTTTGCTGGATTCAGATCAGCTTTAACTTGACAATCAAACTCAAGTAGTGTATATTTAATTTTGCGTTCTGCTGGAACGCAATAAGCTGTCTTGGCGCAGTCGGTAGCGCGTCGCCTTGGTAAGGCGGAGGTCGGGGGTTCAAGTCCCCTAGACAGCTTTGAATCTTTCCCCGGAAACGCCCGTAAGTGCGGTGTTTTCGGGGTTTTTCTTTTGTGAAAATTCCAATCCGTAGGAATTTTACAGACTTTCCTATGGACTTACAGGCTTGAAAGAAAAAAGCAATTCCTTGTTGAAGATTCTTTCACTTGTCATAAAATATGTTATACTGAAGTTAATTGAAGTGGTGGTTCAAGGTGACGGGTTCTGCAGAAGGGGAAGCCGTATGAGCGAAAAGAATTATGAAACAAGTGAATTAAAAGAACTGAAAGATGCGTTACAGACGTTTACAGAGTTTGTATGGGAGATGGAAGAATATCTGCCGGAATTTTATCATTTTTTTGATGCGATGAGGCAGAACATTGAGATTTTTCTTCAGGTTGGCGAAGAGGATGAAGAACAGATTCATGAGATTTTGGAACGGGATTGGGAGAAAGCACATGCACCGCTTGTGGGAGTACAGTGTTATGATTTTCAAGAATCACATCCAGAGGCAGAAGCAGGAACTTGTGTTTATTTTGCGAATCTTTTGACAGAAATCGGTCGTTTTTTTGAACCGATGAGTATGTTAGGAGTGTTTTGAAAGAAGTGAAAAGGAGGAACGGATATGGCATCGTTTTTAGAAGACATCACACCATTTTATGGGACAGGAGAACGGAATGGGAAAGGACAGACACTGGAAGAATTTCTGGAAGAATATGATCCATATCGATATAAAAATCCGTGTTGTACAACAGACACAGTTGTTTTCTCTTATAAAGATGAACAGGCACTGAAAGAGGGACGATTAAAGGTGCTTTTGGTTAAGAGAGGAAATCATCCCAGTATTGGGTGTTGGGCTCTTCCGGGAGGATTTGTAAATTTGCGGGAGAATCTGGAGGATACAGCAAGACGGGAACTGCAGGAAGAGACCGGAGTCAGCGGACTTCCGGTGGAACAGTTTGCCTGTTATGGAGATTATCAGAGAGATCCGAGAGCGAGGATCATTACAAGTGCGTATCTTTCTATTGTAAAGGAGTCGGATGTAAGTGTGGAGGCCGGAGATGATGCGGCAGATGCGGCGTGGTTTGAGATAGAGATGGAACCGGAGACAGTATATGAAGAAGATGGATGGGAAAAGACGGAATATCATCTGACAATTCAAAATCAGGATCAGAAAATGAATGCAGTTGTTCAGAAAAAGGAGCTGACAGGATTGGTCAAAGAAAAATACTATGTTGTAAAAGAGGGTGGAGGAATTGCAGTGGATCACGCGGCTATTCTGGCACAGGCTTATGAATTATTAAAAGGCAGATTGTAAGCGGAAAAAGAATCTCTTGTGGTTGTTCTTTTTATGTGATAAGATATTGAGCATGAAAGCCTGTAGGATAAATCACACTTCCGAAGGAATGTGACAGATCATCCGGATGGTACTTATGGTTAGTAGGAGGAAGATATGGAGAACGAAACAGTTTCAAAGAATTTTATTGAACAGGAGATAGATAAGGATCTGGCAGAAGGAGTTTACGATCATGTATGCACCCGTTTCCCACCGGAGCCGAATGGATACCTTCATATTGGTCATGCGAAGTCTATCCTTTTGAACTATGGACTGGCAGAGAAGTATAATGGTGAATTCCATATGAGATTTGATGATACGAACCCGACAAAGGAGAAGACAGAATTTGTTGAGTCTATCAAAGAGGATATTAAGTGGCTGGGCGCTGACTGGAAGGATCATCTTTATTTTGCATCCGATTATTTTGATCAGATGTATGAGTGCGCTGTGAAGCTGATCAAGAAAGGAAAAGCATTCGTCTGTGATCTTACAGCAGAACAGATGCGTGAATATAGAGGAACACTTACAGAACCAGGAAAAGAAAGTCCATATAGAAATCGTTCTGTAGAGGAGAACCTTGAGCTTTTTGAGAATATGCGTGCCGGAAAGTATGCAGACGGAGAGAAAGTTCTTCGTGCAAAGATCGACATGGCATCACCGAATATCAATATGCGTGACCCGATCATTTATCGTGTTGCCCGCATGACACATCACAATACAGGTGATAAGTGGTGTATTTATCCAATGTATGATTTCGCTCATCCGATCGAGGATGCAATCGAGGGAATCACACATTCCATCTGTACACTTGAGTTTGAAGATCACAGACCTCTTTATGACTGGGTTGTAAAAGAATGTGAATTCGAGAACCCACCGCGTCAGATTGAGTTCGCAAAACTGTATCTTACGAATGTTGTAACAGGAAAGCGTTATATTAAGAAGCTCGTAGAAGATAAGATTGTTGATGGCTGGGATGATCCAAGACTGGTTTCTATCGCAGCGCTCAGAAGAAGAGGATTTACACCGGAGTCAATCAAGATGTTTATTGATATGTGTGGTATTTCCAAGAGCCAGAGCTCTGTTGATTATGCGATGCTTGAGTACTGTATCCGTGAAGATCTGAAGATGAAGCGTTCTCGTATGATGGCTGTACTTGATCCGATCAAGCTTGTGATTGATAACTATCCGGAAGGAGAAGTTGAATATCTGGATGTTGCGAACAATCTGGAGAACGAAGAACTCGGACAGCGTAAAGTTCCGTTCTGTCGTGAACTTTACATCGAGAGAGACGACTTCATGGAAGAACCGCCAAAGAAATATTTCCGCTTGTTCCCAGGGAATGAAGTTCGTCTGATGCACGCATATTTTGTGAAGTGTGAAAGCTTTGTAAAGGATGAGAATGGTAACGTGACAGAAGTTCACTGTACTTATGATCCTGAGACAAAGGCTGGAAGTGGATTTACAGGACGTAAGGTGAAAGGAACAATTCATTGGGTTCCGGCACCATATGCACAGAAAGCAGAAGTAAGACTGTATGAGAACCTTGTAGATGAAGAGAAGGGTGTATACAATAAAGAGGATGGTTCTCTGAACCTGAATCCAAATTCTCTGAAGATTATCAAAGATGCTTATGTGGAGCCAAGCTTTGCAGATGCGAAAGCTTATGATAGCTTCCAGTTTGTAAGAAACGGATTTTTCTGTATCGATGCAAAGGATTCTACACCGGAGAATCTGGTATTTAACCGTATTGTTTCTCTGAAGAGTTCTTTCAAACTGCCGAAGAAATAAAAAACGGACTGCCGTGATCACAATGAGAAATTGTTCACGGCAGTTTTTCATAGTTGTAGGTGTGATGCAGAGGGAGAACAAGAATGTATGAATTGACAATGAGTTTGAATCCAAAATCAAAAACTCCGCTGTACGAACAGATTTATGAATTTATCAAGGAAGAGATTCAGAATAACGTAATACAGAGTGGAGAGCGGCTTCCATCTACAAGAGCATTGAGTAAGCATCTGGTAGTGAGCAGGAGTACAGTAGAACTTGCATATGAACAGCTCCTGTCGGAAGGGTATGTGGAGGCAATCCCATGCAAAGGATATTTTGTCGCAAAGATCGAAGGCATATATCAGCTTCAGAAGAGACCGGAGATCAAAGTTGAACCGATTTCTTCAGGAGTGACAGAATATTCGTATGATTTCACTCCGAACGGTGTGGATCTCAACAGTTTTCCGTATAATGTCTGGAGAAAATTATCCAAAGAATGCCTGATAGATGATAAGGCAGAGATGTTCCGATTGGGGAATCCTCAAGGGGAATATGGGCTTCGGAATGTAATCAGCAGTTATTTGCATCAGGCAAGAGGAATACACTGTCATCCGGATCAGATCATTATTGGAGCAGGAAGTGATTATCTGCTTATGCTTTTAACGACAGTGATTGGAAATTGTCATAAAGTTGCGCTGGAAAACCCAACCTATGGACAGGCCTATCGTTTGTTTGAACGATTAAGCTATAAAGTCTGTACTGTTGATATGGATCAAAGCGGGATGCGGATTGATGAATTAGAGAAATCAGGGGCGGATATTGCATTTGTCATGCCGTCTCATCAATATCCACTTGGATGTGTTATGCCGATACAAAGAAGAATGGAACTTTTGAAATGGGCAGATGGGGCAGAAGGCAGATATATTATTGAAGATGATTACGATAGTGAATTTCGATATAAAGGAAAGCCGATTCCGGCACTGCAGGGAAGTGATAGCAATGGGAAAGTGATTTATACAGGTACCTTTTCTAAATCACTGGCACCTTCTATTCGAATGAGCTATATGGTGCTTCCGGAACATATTTTGAAAATTTATCAGGAAAAATGCAGATTCATCAGTTCTACTGTCTCCAAGGTGGATCAGATGATTCTTCAGAAATTTATGGAAGAAGGCTATTATGAGCGACATCTGAATAAAACACGCGCATTATATAAGAACAGGCATGATGTTCTGATCAGTAGCCTTCGGAAGATGAAAGAGATTCTGGAAATTTCCGGAGAAAATGCAGGTGTTCACCTGTTGCTGCATTTTAAGACGGATGATTCCGAAAAGGATTTGATTGAAAAAGCGGCGAAACAAGGTGTCAGAGTTTATGGCTTATCAGAGTATTGTGTAAAAGATAATGAAGACAGTACAGGAAAAGCGGTGATTCTGTTAGGTTATGCAAACATGAATGAGGAGAGAATCCGTGCAGCAGTTCAACTACTCTGTAAGGCATGGAAATAGATGATAGAAGAACAGGCTGTATTTTAATAAAAAAGAGAAGCGGATCGTTCAATTTTATTAAGTGTAAGATTGAACCATCCGCTTTCTCTTTTATTATTCGTTTTCAGCAATCGTATCATCTGATTCATCAGAAACTGCTGGTTGTGTTTCTGCTTCAGAAGAGTCAGCGCTGTCAACATCAGATTTTTCAGTTAAATCATCTGGTCGGGCTGCCTGCAAAGATACATAAGATCTTTCCTGTTGGTTCAAGATCCTGATCCAAATCAAATGTATCGGAATCCGTTTCTTCTTTATTGCTATCGGTGCTATCTGCTTTTATATCAGAGGATGTACTTTTTGATTTTTTGATCAGACGAACAGCAAGAAGTCCGATTGCAGTACCAACAGTGCCAAGTCCAACTATCCATTTGATTAATTTTTTCAATTCTATAGTCTCCCTTCTATTAAACTAAATTTGATACTGATAAACAGTTTGCTCTCAGGGGAAAACCGCCTGATTTACTTTCTATTGTAATACTTTTATCGCAGAAATACAATATTTCTGACATTTAAATAAAAAAATGCGAAATAACGTTTTACAACCCTGCAAAAGTATAGTATAATTTTTAAGGCGGTAATGGTTATAAGTACCGCTGATTAATATTATTTACAAGCAAACATACGCAGGAGGGTTTGAAATGGTAAAAGCAGTAGTTGGTGCAAACTGGGGCGATGAAGGAAAGGGTAAGATCACAGACATGCTCGCCAGAGAGGCAGATATCATCGTTCGTTTTCAGGGTGGTGCGAATGCAGGCCATACAATTGTGAATGATTACGGAAAATTTGCGCTGCATACACTGCCATCAGGTGTGTTCTATGGACATACGACCAGCATCATTGGTAATGGTGTCGCACTGGATGTGCCGCGTCTTTTCGCAGAGGTACAGTCTATAGTAGAAAAAGGTGTTCCGATGCCGAAGATTCTTGTATCCGACAGAGCACAGATGGTAATGTCTTATCACAAGAATTTTGACGCATATGAAGAAGAGAGACTCGGAGGAAAATCTTTCGGTTCCACAAAGTCAGGAATTGCTCCGTTCTATTCAGATAAGTATGCAAAGATCGGTTTTCAGGTTAGTGAGCTGTTTGATGATGAACTTTTGAAGGAGAAGGTTGTGCGCGTGGCAGAGCAGAAGAATGTACTGCTTGAGCATTTATACCACAAACCACTGATTAATCCTGATGAGTTATATAACGAACTGATGGAATATAAGAAAATGGTAGAGCCGTTTGTAGCTAATGTATCTCTTTATCTTCACGAGGCAATCAAAGAAGGAAAGACAGTTCTTCTTGAAGGACAGTTAGGATCCATGAAAGATCCGGATCACGGAATTTATCCAATGGTTACATCTTCCTCAACACTTGCAGGATACGGTGCGGTCGGAGCAGGAATCCCACCATACGAGATCAAGCAGATCGTTACAGTATGTAAAGCATACTCAAGTGCAGTAGGAGCCGGAGCTTTCGTAAGCGAGATCTTTGGAGAGGAAGCAGACGAGCTTAGAAGACGTGGTGGTGACGGCGGAGAGTTCGGCGCTACAACAGGACGTCCAAGAAGAATGGGATGGTTTGACTGTGTTGCATCCAAATATGGCTGCAGAATGCAGGGAACAACAGATGTAGCATTTACAGTACTCGACGTACTCGGATATCTGGATGAGATTCCGGTATGTGTTGGTTATGAGATCAACGGAGAAGTTACTACAGAATTCCCGGTAACACATCTTCTTGAGAAGGCAAAACCGGTTTACAAAGTTCTTCCGGGATGGAAAGAAGACATCCGTGGAATCAAAAACTACGAAGATCTTCCGGAAAACTGCCGTAAATACATTGAATTCATTGAGAAAGAGATCGAGTATCCGATCACAATGATCAGTAACGGACCAGGAAGAGACGATATTATTTATCGTAATAAATAATGAAACAGAAATACAGGACAGGAAGTGAAAGCTTTCCGTCCTGTATTTTTTATATATTAGAATATATAAAAACGCTCCGCTTAGGATGCGCACTGCGGCGTACAATGTAGTTGTCACTCCGCTTGGGATTTGCCCGGAAAACAAAAAAGATAGTAATAAATCAGAAGGTTCCTCATATAATATATAGCTGAGAAAAAAAGAAGGAGGAATTCGATGGAAGAGAACAGCAATGAAAAAGACAGAGAAAATTTATCCATGGAAGAATATCTGAAGAGGAGACAGGCAGTAAAAACCCGGGAAACAGCTTCACGTGCATCCCGGGGAGTAGATTCTGTCAGTGCATTACTGACTGCAGTATTTTATTTATGATCAAGAATTGTCTTTGGAATCATCTTTCAACAGTCGTGTGACCATCAGCAGTCCATAGAGAATAACAGGAACAAAAATGGTTGCAGCGATAGATGCTTTAAGAAGATCAGAAGCAACAGGCGAATCAATCAGTGCAAAAATCAGTGTGCACAAATACATTGCGATAAGAATAAAAACCCCCAGCAGTGCAGAAATACGTTTCAGTTTTTTCATGTAACCAGTCCTTTCATACGCCAATATAGTAATAGTAACAGTATATATCAAATAATTGTTTACGGCAAATAAAATTTGTTATATAATAGAAGGGCGATTGAATTCGAAGTTTAAAGATAAAGGAGCAATATACAATGAGTGAGAAATGTTTATTAGACCAGTGGCGTGATATGGCCTATGACCGCAATCTTCCGAAAGATCAGCTGGAGAAGTTCTGGGGAACATACTTTACAATCGAAAGAGAGATTTATGAGCAGCTGCTCGAGAACCCGGATGAAGAAGTGAAGGGAACAGTGAAAGAACTTGCTGAGAAATATGGACAGGATGTCATGACAATGGTTGGATTCCTTGACGGAATCAATGACAGTCTGAAGACAGCAAACCCGATCGAGACAATGGAAGAAGATACAGTTGTAAGTCTTGCATTTGATAAAGAACTTCTTTACAAGAACATGATCGATGCAAAAGCTGACTGGCTGTATGGACTCCCACAGTGGGATAAGATCTTTGATGCAGAGACAAAGAAACGTCTGTATCGTGAGCAGAAACAGTCCGGTACAGTTCGCAAGGCGAAAAAGATCGGAAGAAATGATCCATGTCCGTGCGGAAGTGGAAAGAAATATAAATTCTGCTGTGGAAAGAACGCATAAGAATCAGATTACTGGCGGTATGTATTGAAAGATACATACCGTTTTGTACTTTTAGGTATAAGCGTATATATTTAAAAGAAAAGGACATACTGATATTGTTCTAATAAGATTAAGAGGAGGAAATCAGTATGCCAGAATTAAGCTGTACCGTACAGACATGTGTACACAATTATCAGTATCTTTGCGAACTGGATAAGATCCAGGTGGGAGGAAACAGTGCGAAGAATGCACAGGAGACCTGTTGCGATAGCTTTGAAGAAAGAAGAGAGGGAAGTTATAGCAACAAGACGGATTCGATGAAGTCTGTTTCAGATTGCTCAGATGTTGACTGTCAGGCGAAAGCTTGCAGATATAATGAAGAGTGCAAATGTCACGCAGGGAAAATCAGTGTAGAAGGCGGTGACGCCTGCCACAGCAGTGGGACAGAATGTGCAACATTTGATTGTTGCTGTAATTGAGTATCAGATAAAAGTATAAAATCGTGATAAATAGAAAGAGATTTGGAAGAGACGATCTTCTGAATCTCTTTTTCTACTGTTGACTCTGTTATTGTAACCGCGTTATAATCGTAATATGTATATTTAACAGAAGAAAGGAAATGATCGTACATGAGTGAATATCGACAGGATGAGCATACGACAGCGAAAGAGGCGTCAAAGACTCATACAGATCAAAGTTATAGGCACAATTCGTGGGAAGAGCATGAAAAAAGAAGGTATAGCTTCAAAGAACAGGCCATAAAAAGTATGACGATGTTTTTTGTTGTTGCGTCATGTATCTTATTTTATTTTGCACTTTTAAGATTGGGACAGATTTCATCTGTATTTAAGCAGTTTTTAACAGTGGCAAAACCTATTATTTATGGACTGGCAATTGCATATTTGTTGAATCCGATTGTGAAGTGGATAGACCGTCGGATGATTCCGTTTTTGGAGAAACATTGTCCCAAATTAAAGAAGAAAAAACAGATATCAAGAGGAGTTGGAATCTTCGTATCTGTCATCTTGATGATAGCGTTGATTGTTACACTCCTAAACATGATGATTCCGGAGTTATATGGAAGTATCCGCGACATGATTTTCAATGTGCCGAGCCAGATGAACCGGTTTATCCATGAATTCAGTAAGATGCATTCTTCTGATTCAACAGTTGGAAAGATGTTGGAGAGCATAGTTGAAGAAGCAAGTGATTTTGTTCAGAACTGGATGAAGACAGATTTGATGGAGAAAGTGAATCTGTGGATGACACAGCTTACTGTGGGAATGATTCAGATGGTTCGTGAAGTCTTTAATTTTATTATTGGAATCATTGTCTCTATTTATGTTTTGTTTAGCAAAGAGAAGTTCCAGAAGCAGACAAAGAAGCTGATCTACGCTGTATTTCGTCCGGGACAGGCCAACATGATTCTTCAGATTGGCGGAAAAAGTAATGAAATCTTCGGTGGATTTATTATCGGAAAGATTATTGATTCTCTGATTATCGGAGTAATCTGTTTTATAGGATTATCAATTCTGAATATGCCATATACAATGCTGGTCAGCGTGATCGTAGGAGTGACAAATGTAATTCCATTCTTTGGACCGTATATCGGAGCAATTCCGAGTGCAATTCTGATTTTGCTTGCAGATCCATTGAAAGGACTCTATTTTATCATTTTTGTTATTGCATTGCAGCAGTTTGATGGAAATGTGCTGGGACCAAAGATTTTAGGAAATTCGACAGGACTTTCCTCATTCTGGGTTGTTTTCTCAATCCTGATCGCAGGGGGATTATTTGGTATTCCGGGAATGCTTTTTGGTGTACCGACATTTGCGGTGATTTATTATATTGTAAATATGCTGGTTAATTCTATCCTGAAGAAAAAAGAACTTCCAACAGATACAGAGTGCTATGGGAAGAACGGATATGTAGATTCCGAAGGAATTTATATACAGAAAGAAAAACAGGAAGAGATAAAAGAAATACAAGAAGAAAAGGGAGATAAGGACAATGCCGATTCGAGTACAAAATGATTTGCCGGTAAAAGAAATATTGGAACAAGAGAACATCTTTGTGATGGATGAGCTGCGTGCGGCACATCAGGATATCCGTCCGATCAGTATCGGACTTCTGAATCTGATGCCACTTAAGGAAGATACAGAACTTCAGATTCTGAGAGCA
>OBVO01000679.1_pt1 | contig 18613 bp, 20 predicted proteins | sample 1495151 | NCBI WGS metagenome assembly OBVO01 (sample SAMEA2580019, study PRJEB22360) | human gut metagenome | reverse complement strand
AACCGAACGGCGGCGGGGGTCTTCCTGCCAGTAAATGGACAGGTTATCCAGACGGGTGATCAGCAGCGCATTCGGCGGGAAGAACGGCGCACGCACCGCCTGCAGGCCACCCATGCGTTTCTGACTGATGATCATATCGGCAGCCAGTTTTTCACTGTTTTCCTGCTCTTTGTTGACCAGCGGGAAATACTTGTCAGACAGCAGTTCACGACCGCAAATCACCACCAGATCGTCATCGTCCTGGTAGACCACGTCGATAAGCTCATTAACAGCATCCATCACTACGGCGTCCAGGTTGGCATATTCGCCACCTTTACCGACTTTCACCGCGCCCGGTGTGGTTTCACCGCCCGTGGTGGTGCTGCCCATGACGTGATCCGGTGCATCCTCACGGATTTTCTGCAGCCAGCCTTTATTCACATCCTGCAGCAGCGGGTTTTCGCTACGGTTGGAGGTTTTCGCACGCTTCACGCCGTTAAAGCCGATCATGATGCGGTCCAGTGCCTGACGTTTCACGATGGCGTCACGGATGCGCACCTGGAAATCCTGAAACTTCGCCCACAGATCCAGCTTCGCGTAGGTCAGCACCGTGTCAAAGTTGGTCTGCTCGCATTTATATTCCACATCGACCATCAGCGTCGGATCGACAGGCTCACGCTCTTTAGCTGTGGTATCAGTGGTTCCGGCAATGGTGCTGCCAACACCCAGCCCCAGCAGCTGACCGGACTGCTCAGTCACTGGCGTGACGTTAATCAGCGTCAGGAAAGCGGCGGACTGCTGAATCTGGTCTTCCAATGTCTGCTGCACGGACGGCTCTACGGTGAACTTGCTGGACAGTTCTTCAACTGCCACACCGTTCAGACGCGCCAGTTGCTGCAGGTAAGCGTTAAAAGCAAAGCGGGTATTCTTCTTCATCAGGTTTTGTGCTCCATCAGCAATTGGTCAGAGTGTCAGCGGGGGCGTTACCGCCTGTTGCACGCTGGCGGTAGTCCTGGCGGCTGTCTTCATGGCTCAGCTTGTCCACCAGTTCGTTAAAGGCGGTCTGCTGTGCCTGCAGGGCAGTCTCCAGCTCAGACAGGTGTTCTTCCTGCTCAGACAGGGATTTTTCGGTGCGCGCACTCAGGTTCTGCTGCTCAGTGGCGACCAGTTCCACGGCCTTATGCACATCAGAGAACCGGGCGTCATCGGACTGCTCTTTTTTGGTGAACAGCGCCGTGACACGGGCAAACAGGGACGGTTTGTCATCCTGGATTTCTTCCAGTTCGATCACCGTTTCCTCTGCAGCGGTAAAAAGATTGGCGGGATTCTGCTTGCGGTTTGCCAGCGGGTTATGGGCTGCACTGGCGCTGAATGTCAGCATTTCAGTGCCCAGACTGGCAGGGTCATCAGTGGCAGCCAGGCCGACCAGGTAGGCTTTGCCCGTATCAGCAAACTTCGGGCTGACTTCCATAGAGGTGAATAATTTCTGGCCTTTTTTCACCAGTTCCACCAGGGACTCCGTTGGCTCAACGTCGGCATACAGCGCCATCTTGCCTGCCAGCGGACCTTCCGTGATTTCTTCAGCAAACAGCGCAGTCACCTTGCCGTAGCGGTTAAAGGTGCTGTCCGGCAGATAAGACTTGATGTGCTCAAGGTTAATCAGCGCGGTATACACCGCCGGGTTGTAGCTGGCTGCCATCTGTTCCAGCCATTCACGCTGGATTTCGCGTCCGTCGGTGGTGGCACCTTCCCCCCCGATGCGAAAACGCTTTGCTTTCACTGTCATGAGCCGTGCTCCGTTAGAAAAAACTTACTGGAGCCTTATGGTTGCGGTGATGGGGGCAGTGAAACAATGCGCGGTATTTGTACCGACAACCACACAAACCGCAGGCGGGGAAAGCCTTCATTCAAGGCTGTAGGTTTGTGCCATGAACACCACACTGACACCCGCAGATCTCGATCCCCGTCGGCAGGCCATGCTGCTGTACTTTCAGGGATACCGCGTAGCCCGCATTGCTGAAATGCTGGGCGAGAAAGTTGCAACCGTTCACAGCTGGAAAAAACGCGACAAGTGGGGTGACTATGGGCCGCTGGATCAGATGCAGCTCACCACCGCCGCACGCTACTGCCAGCTCATCATGAAGGAGCACAAAGAAGGGAAAGATTTCAAAGAGATTGACCTGCTGGCGCGCCAGTCTGAGCGCCACGCGCGGATCGGCAAGTTTAACAATGGCGGCAACGAATCCGACTTAAACCCTAACGTCGCCAACCGCAACAAAGGCCCACGCCGTCAGTCGGAAAAGAATGTTTTCACCGATGAGCAGATTGAGAAGCTGGAAGAAATCTTCCATTCCTCCATGTTCAACTACCAGCGCCACTGGTGGGAAGCCGGAAAAACCAACCGCATCCGCAACCTGCTGAAGTCACGCCAGATCGGCGCGACCTTTTACTTTGCCCGTGAAGCCCTGATTGACGCCCTGCTGACCGGACGTAACCAGATTTTCCTTTCCGCCAGCAAGGCACAGGCCCACGTCTTTAAGCAGTACATCATCGACTTCGCCAAAGAAGTGGAGGTGGAGTTGAAAGGCGATCCGATGGTGCTTCCTAACGGGGCCACGCTTTACTTCCTCGGCACCAATGCCCGCACGGCCCAGAGTTATCACGGCAACCTGTATCTGGATGAATATTTCTGGATACCGAAATTCCAGGAGCTGCGCAAAGTGGCTTCCGGTATGGCTATTCACAAAAAATGGCGACAAACCTATTTTTCCACGCCATCCAGCCTGACACACAGTGCTTATCCGTTCTGGTCCGGTGCGCTATTCAACCGTGGGCGCAATAAAGCCGACAAGGTGGACATCGACCTGTCCCACAGCAATCTGGCTCCAGGCCTGCTGTGTGCAGACGGGCAATACCGCCAGATAGTCACCGTGGAAGATGCGGTGCGCGGCGGCTGTAACCTGTTCGACCTTGACCAGTTGCGCATGGAATACAGCCCGGACGAATACCAGAACCTGCTGATGTGTGAATTCGTGGACGATCTCGCGTCCGTGTTCCCGCTCAGCGAGCTGCAGGCGTGCATGGTGGACAGCTGGGAAGTCTGGACCGACTTTCATGCACTGGCCCTGCGCCCGTTTGGCTGGCGCGAAGTGTGGATCGGTTATGACCCGGCAAAAGGTACGCAAAACGGCGCCAGCGCCGGGTGCGTGGTGGTGGCACCGCCAGCCGTGCCGGGCGGTAAGTTCCGCATTCTTGAGCGTCACCAGTGGCGCGGGATGGACTTCCGCGCCCAGGCTGACGCCATCAAAAAACTGACCGAACAGTACAACGTGACATACATCGGCATCGACTCAACTGGCGTCGGCCACGGGGTTTACGAGAACGTGAAAGCATTCTTTCCTGCCGTCCGGGAGTTTGTCTACAACCCCAACGTTAAAAACGCCCTGGTACTCAAGGCCTACGACATTATCAGTCACCGCCGCCTAGAATTTGACGCCGGACACACCGACATTGCGCAGTCCTTCATGGCAATCCGTCGCGCCACCACCGCCAGCGGCAACCGCCCGACCTATGAAGCCAGCCGCAGCGAAGAAGCCAGCCACGCCGATCTGGCCTGGGCAACGATGCACGCATTGTTTAACGAACCGCTGCAGGGCGAATCCGCCAATACCAGCAATATTGTGGAGATTTTTTGATGGGAAAGAGTAAGAAAAACCGCGCTGCGGCGACGAATCAGCTCAAGCATAAAAGCCAGACTTCAGCCGAAGCATTCAGCTTCGGTGATCCCGTTCCTGTACTTGACCGCCGCGAACTGCTGGACTATGTGGAATGCGTACAGACAGATCGCTGGTATGAGCCTCCTGTCAGCTTTGACGGACTGGCGCGCACCTTCCGCGCTGCCGTGCATCACAGTTCACCAATTGCGGTGAAATGCAACATTCTGACCAGCACCTACATCCCTCACCCGCTGCTCAGCCAGCAGGCTTTTTCGCGTTTTGTACAGGACTATCTGGTTTTTGGTAACGCCTACCTGGAAAAACGCACGAACCGCTTCGGAGAGGTCATCGCTCTTGAGCCTGCGCTGGCAAAATACACCCGACGCGGGTTAGACCTGGATACCTACTGGTTTGTGCAATACGGTATGACAACCCAGCCGTATCAGTTCACGAAAGGCAGCATCTTTCATCTGTTGGAACCGGACATCAACCAGGAGATCTACGGCCTGCCCGGTTATCTTTCTGCCATTCCGTCAGCTCTGCTCAACGAGTCCGCCACGCTGTTCCGCCGCAAGTATTACATTAACGGCAGTCATGCAGGCTTCATCATGTACATGACCGATGCTGCGCAGAACCAGGAGGATGTGAACAACCTCCGCAATGCGATGAAAAGCGCCAAAGGACCAGGTAACTTCCGCAATCTGTTTATGTACTCGCCTAACGGCAAAAAGGACGGACTTCAGATCATCCCATTGTCAGAAGTCGCGGCGAAGGATGAGTTTCTGAATATCAAAAATGTCAGCCGCGATGACATGATGGCAGCGCATCGTGTGCCACCGCAAATGATGGGGATTATGCCGAATAATGTTGGGGGGTTTGGGGATGTGGAAAAAGCGAGTTTAGTGTTTGTGAGGAACGAATTAATACCCTTACAGAAAAGGATGCAGGAATTAAATAAATGGCTTGAAGATAATATATTACAATTCAAACCATATAAATTTTAACGAAAAATCAGCCTTAGCGTTCATAACGTTAGGGCTGTTCATTAGCTATTTAACATTAATTTATAATGTTCCTTTATATCTTTTATAGCATCAAAAATACAACAAAATGCCTTAAAATCTATTTTCCGCTTTTTATCTCTAACAACCCTCATGGAAAAAATATGCTTCCCATATTCCGTTTTTGAGTCTCCATCATTATTTTTGTTGAATTTCTTACCATCAATCTTGATATCTAAAATATCTTTAGGGAAAAGATCCTCCATTGAAGTTTGTTCGCCGGAAGGACTCAATGGTGTGAGAACTATATATAAATTATAGAAAACATGAATATATTTCATCTTTCTCATTTCAGTTACATCGTCTGGGCAGCTTTTAACTTTATTGCGCAGAAAATTAAGTAAATCGCTTGGACCTGTATCATTATCAAGAACCATAATCACTGGCTGTTTTGGAACAGAACCATAATAAGAAGCATAATTATTTTTATAACGCTCTACAAATTTTTTCAGATCTGCAGTTCCCCCAGAAAGATCTAAAAAATATTTGGTCTTTTCATTAGATTTAAATATATTAAGATTTATTTCTTTCTTTTTACTATCTGTTTTTTCTCTAAACAACTCAGGATATGATGTCTCCAAAGAATGCAAAGCAGCCTTCAAATATATCCGATCAGTCTTCCCTTCTGTAATTATCGTAGGACAGGTGTTGCCATGAAAAAATTTATAGTAAATAAATTTACTATATGCTTTTTCTCGCGCATTCAACTTTAATTTAAAACCATGCAAAGTCGCATTAGTCAATACATATCTATCAGGTTGCTTGTTCAGTTTTTTCTTTATATTGTTAAACTTATCAACTTGATCAATAAAACCAAACATCCCCTCAAGTTTATCCAGACCTCCTGAAACTAAAACACCATTTTCATCTGGCACTTTATATTCACCTGTACGATACAAAGCATGTGCCAACGCCCGAGTTTTTTTATAATAACATCTATCAATATTAACGATTCTGTTAACTGTAAGTCCCGTTACTTCTTGCCTTGATGTCTTATACGTAAGCCTAGTCTTTGAATCATTTATTTCGAATCCAGAGTTTTCTATTTCTTTTACCAAAACTTTTCCCAAAACAACCCCTTCAGGTTGCACAGTAGCCATTTCTAACGGAAATGTATTTTTATTTGTAGAAATTGTTATATCATCAGCATATCTGCTATAAGTACATCCATATTTTTTAGCCAGCTTAGCTAATCTCATATCCATAATATTGCAAATTAGATTTGAGATAATAGGAGAACATGGACTTCCTTGGGGGAGGGTTCCATTATAGCATGCAGCTTTTGCAAGTGTCGTTGCCACCACAGGATTTAATAAAAAATCCTGATTGGAAAGAAAATATCCTCTAACTCGTCCAAAATTAAAGCTTTCAAAAAAATCCTTAAGATCTATATTTAATATTATTTGTTTGCCTCTATGCTTATAAGCATTTAGGATTATTGATTTTCCCCTCTCAAAACCAAAGGAATAGTTGTTACTAATTTTCCTTATAGCAAAGATCTCATCTCTACAATCAGAAAGTAAGTCACATATTCTTCGTTGGATGTCCTTCAACCGGTCTGTAGGTGCAGAAATAGTCCTTACCCCTTTTCCTTTCTTCGGTATTGTAAATTGAGTGTATTGATTATCCGAGCCGATTCTATATAGAACGTTAGTTAAAAATACCAACTTAATATCTAAAATTTTAGCCAAGTCTTCACGTGAAGTAGCAGCCCTAAGTGCGTCAAGTTTAGATGTTTTTGTCATTTCTTCTTCATCCCAGAGGAAAAAAGGCCAAGGAGAAACGCATGCAGGCACTCCTTCGCACAGCACACCTGCCGTATAGCTCTGAATCAAGGATTTTAGGGAGGCGATTCCTCCTGCCATTAAGGCCACTGGTTGCGATTCACAACCAACAAATCTGCCTACATGCGTGTTTATGAACATATCACTTCAACTTTCTGTTTTCCAGAAGTATTTTGGCTATTTTCGGTGATAGCGCGCGCTCGTATCCCCGCCACGCCTGCCCGCTTTATGCAGTGGTTTTCATGCACATGCATGACATGAGCAAAAGCCCGCCAGTTCTGGCGGATCTGAGCAAAGACGATCCTCAATCGATCATGCGATTTCATGCAGCATAGTCATGCACTGTCAAGGAAGTGAAAATCCGTATCTGAATGGCCACTTGAAAAACGGATCATACGGGTTTACAAAGATGAATGTTCGCTGTGAACGGGAAGCGGAAGTTAGCTTTCAGATAACATAATCCATATGCACGAGAACCTCTAAAATAGAATGGGACACCTAAGCGGGGTACTTACAACGATTCTTTCCATATTCACAGTTAACACTCTGTTTGGCGTATTTTTATTCAAATAGCAAACACCAATAAAAGGAGTTTCCATGAACAATATTCCCCCTATACCACAGTTAGGAATTTATGTCTCAAAAATCGATCCCACCCTACGTATCACTGTAACCGATGTTGATATTGTTGATGGTGAGGATGATTCTCCTGATGATGAATTGTTTTATTTAGTCCACTGGATCGAGGGGGAAGATGAAAGTGATATGACAGCAATGGGATTTGAGCTAGACCCAGTAGAGTGGCAGGCTTTCGTTGAATCTGAGCAATTAGTGTTTGAGCGTGATCCGTACATGGATTCAATCCCCGAAAATTCAAACTTGGCAAAGATTCGGGATTTTCTCATGAAGACTAAACAGAATGATCATTCGTAAGTGTAAGCATTCATCAGGAAAATGGTTTTGTAAGTGAATCATCAACTTTTAGAGAGTCTCAGACACTCCCACTTCTGCTTCTGACACAAAGCGGACGATCACTTATCAAAATGCCCACCCACCTTACGCCTCGTTTCACTCGTTGCCCAAACTAGCCCCCATCAGAATGAATCCTCCTGGGGGCAACGTTTCTTAATGCAGCCAGCTGTCGTCTTCCCACACCTTCTGCATAATTTTCATCACTTGTTTTCTTTCTTCATCCAGTTGCAGTCCGGTCAGTTCCACACCGTTAGAGCTACCTTTACGGATACGAATTACCGTTTTGGGATACAGGGGGCGCAGATTGCGGTAAAGCTCGGATTCAAGGGCGTCCAGGGTAGACTGGCTAATCTTCTGCTCTTTATCGATCATTATTTCAATGCGCATAAAAGTCACCTCAACTGATGACATCCATTGAGCGGTTGTATTCGTGGGTTCTGATTTTTGCCATGAGTTCATCTGTCAGTTCAGAAACCCACTGCAGGGCCAGCCCCTTCTCTTCATCACTACACTCACTAGCCGCTACAAGCTTAAGAAAAAAATCAATGCGCTGGAGCTTCAAAGACTCCAAAAAATAGTCCTGCATTTTTCCTCCTATGACACCACAAGCAATACTGTACACATAACCACTGTTTATATTTACAGTATATAATAATCTTACTGATGTAAAACGTTTTTTTACGCTCATCAGCCTGATATGCCTGGTATTATTAAGAGCACGAATTGTTAACCAGCGTAATTAATACAGGTTCCGCCATTTATCATCCTCCTGCAGACGCTGGTTCCGATAGAAGATACGCAGGCCTGCTCCTGACGGAATACTGCCGCCGCGAAGGAGTAAATCGACCTCTTTCTCGCTGCCATCAAATCCTCTGGACTTCAGCTCATAAACGAGCTGCTGTCGCTGATGATCTGTAATTCGCTGTTTGTAGTCTTTACGCCGTATCGGTTTAACCAGGCGTAACCTTGCAGCCAGTTCCCGGCGCTCTTTTTTGCTCATACTGTGCAGGTGATCGTGCAACTCCTTGTCATCCATGCGGGTAATGTCCGTTCTGGTGTCCCCATCAGCTGATTTATCTTTCTCCTGTTGGTTCAAATTTTCAGCAAGGGGACAGTTATTGCCACGAGTCCAAGGGGCGCAAGCGCCCTGGTCGGCTGCCGCCTCCTGAACGTCAACGGCCTTACGAACCATTTTCCATTTCATTGCATGAGTGCAGATCTTGCCCTGTACAATGGGTGACCAGATGCCATAAATACGAATACCGTGATCGCCATAAGCGGTCGGCTCTTCGTTAATTTCATAAGCTGTTCTGATAAGGTGATATTTGCGGGGAACCAGTACGCCGCCCTGCTTCATGATGTAGGTGGCAAAACAGCCAGCATCAGCGGCAGCCAGGATGGCATCAAGGCGCGGGTCATCCAGTATCGGCGTACTTGCTTTTTTGTCACCCTGTTGCCTTGCCGCCTGACCAGCCAGCAAGCGAAGTTCACGGTACGCCTGACGCCCCGGAATACCAAAGAAGCGGAACTGCTGAACACGATGTAGAGACGCCCAGGCATTCACGTATTCGGCGTTATCACGCAGGGATTTACCCGTTTCCTTGCTGATCTCGCCAGCCAGACCACGTCCGTCAATGTTCTTACTGATGTATTTCGCGATGTAGCTTGTCGGCGTTCCTTTGCGCGGGTTTATCAGCTCAGACTTAAAGCGTGGCCCCGTGTTATTGCCCAGTTCCTCACGGTCTTCACGGATGGCAAACTTACGCAACAATGCAGTAATGGCGCGGCGGTCTTTTTTGCGCATGAAACACATGAGATGCCAGTGCACAGTACCGTCATGGTGCGGCTCAGCCACCCGCACGCCATACCAGCGCAACCCGGCTTTGTGCATAGCCTTACGAAATGCAGCAAACATGCCGACCAGATAATCGCTGCTTTGTCTTACCGTCGCATTTGTCCAGGTCGGGTTGGGTCTGCCGTTGTTGAGCGTGGAATGGAAACGTGACGGACAGGTGATAGTGTAGAAAACGGCGCAGTCACCGCGCATTTCTGCGATAAGCTCCAGACCTTTAACACAGGCCATCATCTCATTGCGGCGATGCGCCGGATTGCTGCTGCTGGCGTTTACCACATCCTCCATATCCAGCGTGTCTCCGTCTTCATTCACCAGTTCATGAGAACGGAAAAACTCCAGCGACTTGCGGCGCTGCTCACGTTTATGTGTCACTGCTTCATAGCTGACATAGGGAGATGCTTTTTTGCTGACCAGACAGACAGCACGCAACTGCTCTTCCCGCCATTCGCAACGCATCTTCCACAATTTCCGATACCACCAGTCGGCGCAAAGCATACGTGCCAGCGAACCCGGTATGAGTTCATAGGGCACGGGTTTGCGGCGGTTTCTTTTCCGACGAAGTTTCTCAAACGCAGGCGGGATAACATCCAGACGCAGGGTTTCCGCTGCCACCTTTTCCCATGTCTTGCGGATTTCTTCTGGCTTAACGTCATCGGTGGCATACAAATCACCACAAGCGGCCTCAAGACACATGCTCATATGCGCTGCTACCAGGGTGGACAGGCGTTTCACCTGATCCTGACTCATTTCAGGCAGGATCAGCAGGCCCTCCAGCCCTTGATGGCTTGCCATAAAACGGAAAGAAGCAGATAGCTGACTGTCACGTACACAATCCAGTCGCTCCAGACATGGCTTAATCGTCTCACGCAAATAGCGGGAATAAGCCTTTGGCCTGCCCAGGCTGCTGAAGTATTCGATACGTTGCATCAGCGGCTTGCTGATATGGGTGGGCTGGGCGCTGACGTCCGCCAGAATGACCATGTCCGGGTTAAAACGCTGCTGCTCATGCGCCAGCTTTGCCCGACTAATGAGCTTATCCTGCTCCATTTCGCGCTGGACAGGATCACGGGATTCATTAAAGAAATAACGCTCCCAGACCTGTTCACTCAATTCCTCGCGGCGCAGCTGTTCCTGCTCGTTATCGGCAGCATACAGAGTGATCAGGTTTGAAAGCGCAGAAACCGGCGCAACTTCCGCCGGGTCCAGATAAGGGTTTATGGCCTTTTTCGGGCCGTTCCATGAAAATGCTGCAGCGGCCTCGTTAAAGCCGCTAGAGTCGCTCATATCGGCATGACTCATACACGCACCTCGTACACAGCAGAACTATCCACGCCACGCGAAGGATCAAATCCCACCCAGCAGCGCGCCCCGGAAACAGCAATGATTTCTGTTGCAGATTTACTCTCGCCAGCCGACACGCCGATGCTGCGTTTTGCCTTGATGTAGTGGTGAGTGAAATTGCGATACAGCGAACGGATCAGGGATGTGTCACTGTTAGAAACAATGACTGGATGACCTTCTGATGATCGATATTCAAGAACAGATGCCAGGTGATACTGGTCATCTTCAGTGAAGCCGTCAGTGTGATAGCCGGAAAACGTACCGTCATAAGGCGGATCGCAATACACCACATCCCCCACCTGCAGCATCGCCAGCGTTTCATCAAAGCTGGCGCAGATAAACGTTGCTCGCTGGGCTTTTTCTGCAAATTTGCGAATTTCTTTTTCAGGGAAATACGGATTTTTATAATTCCCGTAGGGAATGTTGAAATGCCCGCTCTTGTTATAGCGACATAACCCACGGTAACCATGACGATTGAGATACAGGAAATATACCGCTTTCATGAAATCAGTAATTTCAGTTGAGTAATTAAACTCCTGCCTTATGTTGTAATAAGCCACCTCCCTGTTTGCGATCTCAAATAAAACTCTGGCGCGAGATATAAACGCCTCGCAATCAGCGGCAATCTTTTTATAGAGGTTGATTAAATCAGGATTAATATCCGCAACCAGATAGCTGGGGTAATCCGTCGCCATCATCACAGCACAGGAACCCGCGAAAGGTTCAACCAGTCGCGGGCCAGCAGGAAGGTGTTTTTTCAGTTCGGACATAATGGCGGTTTTATTTCCCGCCCATTTCAGGATGGTGCTCATACAGCACCTCCTGCAATAACATATCCTAAAGCTTCTAATGGGGTTAATGGGCGAATTGATAGCATCACCCATTGTTCTGAAACTGCCATGACGTCATTAACCGGAAGCACATGAGAGATAACAGCGGCCCATTCCCTACCCGTAAATACGCCATGCTTCCATTCGCAAAGAGAAAGAACATCACCAACTTTATAGCCACGATCGTCTTTACGAAGTTCAGCCGTCTTTTGACCTGCAACCACAGCGTTGAAATACTTAGGTGCAATTTTTAATTGATGGATACGCACTGCCCTTGTCATACAGCACCTCCGTTGTAATGTTTGCCTTTCAGCTCTGCGATTTCCTGACAGGTAATGCAAAGCTGCACACCCGGAATGGCACGGCGGCGTGCTGGCGGAATTGGCGCTTCACACTCAATGCAAAGCACGCGGGACACGCCCGGCGTTTTGGCACGGGCAGCACGGATATGGCGCTGGCGTTCTTCTTCAACGCGCTGCTGTACGAGATCCATTGCATCAGCCATTAGTGGATCTCCTGCGCTTCGTTCTGGATTGCTTCAGCAGTTACACGCAGCAGTTCTGCTGCTTCGACGTGGTTTAGCTGGCGGGATGTGATATGACACGCCAGGCTATCAAGGCGAGCTGCCATTGCTTCAGCCCTTGCCCGGCGTTCTTCCAGACGAGCCTCTGTCAGTAAAATATTAAGCCCTGCATCATCCGGTCCGGTTTTAGTCGTGAGAGTTTCAATATTACGCATAATCAATTCTCCTGAATTTAGATAAAGGGATACCCGGCGGGTTTACGCCATTAATTTCATTAGTTGGTTAATTCGGCATGGTTAGCCGTCTGGGAAATAAGCTCACCACTGCACGAAAATGATTCATTGCTTTAATCAACTCCCGCTTTTCGTCAGTGGTCAGCTCATTAATGCTGATGCTATGACGTTCAGCTGGAATTTTTGCCATAAAGAATATGGCAGCCAGTGCTCGTTTATTTTGTTCATTATTGATATCCCGTGGATCACGCATATCTTTAATAAACCGCTCAAGCTCTGACTCAATATTCAGGCCAAATACTTTCGCCCTTAATTCCGCAATGTGATTAAGTCCATTCAGGCGTTCACCGGGGCTTAATGGAACAGTCGCCGCAGCGCCTTCAATAGCCATTTGTTCCCCCGTTTTTTCGTAGATAGTTCTGCCAGCAATTCATCTTGTGAACGGCACGGATGCCTGCGTTTACCATCCTCACCCATGATCCAGCCGTGACCGTAGTGCATTGCCGGGCTTTGTTTTACCAGCAGCGATGCAAATGATGGTTCTTTCGTCAGCATAAGCACCTCACAGCAAACCGAATGAAGCACCGAGGCCAGTCACGGTATCAACTGCACTCGCCATCGCAGGATTAGCCTGTAAACGGGCCTGCAATGAAACAGCAGCCAGCGCCATCAGTCGTGTTACAGAGTTAATGCTGCTGATAGCATCACGACGACCGGCACTAGTTTTTACATCACCAGATACCGCACCTGCTGCAACACGTCCGATCTCTGCAGTTGCGCTCATGACGTAATGCGGCAGTTTCTCTTTTGCAACCTCATTAATCGGTACACATGGCAGGCAGTGAATCTGTGCCAGAAAACCATCTACCAGCGTTGAATCTTCAGTCAGATCGGTAAGCAGCCAGATTTCTGGTGCGGTTAATAAATGAGGTTGAGATGGGTTCAGCTTGTTCCGCAGAATCTGCACATTCATGCCAGCACGTTCTGCCAGTTGCACCAGGTTGTGGCGCAATGCGAATGCACGACAGGCTTCATCAAAATGTGGATGTTTGGAAACTTGGTAATCAAACATGGTCGACACCCCTGATGTATCCCAAAATGGAACTAGTTGAATACAACATTGCAATCAGTAAGTGCATCAACGGTAAGAGCAGCAAGGTTGATCATCACCTTTTCTCTTTTCTTGTCTTTCCGAAGGCGATGCCGAGGGATGCGACCGTCAGCCAGCATATCGTTAATTGTGTCGATTGAAAGACCAGTAAGTTCGCTATAACGCTCAATTGTGACATGTGGCGTATTCAGAGTTATTGAAATGTTAGGGGTCATGATGCAACATCTCCTATTGGCTTGTGGTGAGCCTGTAGTAATCGTGACAAGTACCCAAATGGGGACAAAACTGATACTAGGATCGCAAAAGAGATATGTCAACATCAAAGTACCCAAGTGAGATCAAAATAAATCCCAATAAAGGTGGTAAGGCTGCGATTGAGCGATTAGTCGAAGCTTATGGCTTTACGACACGACAGGCTTTAGCTGATCACTTGGAAGTATCAAAAAGCACTCTGGCGAACAGGTATTTGCGGGATACGTTTCCTGCAGACTGGATAATCCAATGTGCTCTTGAAACAGGAACCTCACTGAAATGGTTAACCACCGGGCAAGGACTTAAGCAAAGCTCGCTGACAGTAGCCACAGAAGAGCTTCCCAAGTTTCGCCTTACCGCAGGCAAAATGATTGAAGATGGTTCATATGTATTCGATTCATCATTTCTTCCTGCAAATCTTTCATCACCAATTGTTATTCAGGATGGGCTTGTCACATACATTTGTGATCAAAAATTTTCTGAAGTACTTGATGGACACTGGTTAATCAACATCGACGGAACCTATTCCATTCGAAAAATCACAAAGCTTCCAAAAGGTATGATTAAAATTACAACTACAGAGAATAGCTTTGAATGTGCATTTTCTGATATTGAAGTGGTTGCTTGTATAAGAAGTACAATAGTTTCAAATTGATATAGTAAAAGGATTTAAAAATGAATTCATTTTCCATCGTTATATTCTTATTAGCATTTCTCGCCCCTGTTCTAGCTATAATATTATTTAAGCAAAGTAAAGAACACAAAGCCGCCATAGATAACCTGACGGCTAACAACATAGCCCTTTCCAGCCAACTGAGTGAAAATCAAGAAAAGTTAGCACAGACTGCACGAGATCTATCAGAGCTTGAAGGGCGAGCAGCACCATTATGGCAATACGAAGAATTGCACAGCGCAGTGATGGAGGCAGAGAATAAGATAAAAAATGCAGACTCAATAGCTAGGCAAAAAATAGAAGAAGCCCAAATAAAGGCAGCTAAGACAGTAAACGAAGCAAGTTATCAAGCTCAGATAACAATAAGCAACGCTAATAGCGAAGCTATAGCAATCACCAAAGACGCTCGCGATGCACGCCTGAAAGCCAAAGAACGTCTTGATAATGCCAACAGTAAAGCAAATGAGCTGATCTCAAATGCTAATGACAACGCAGTAAAAATTATTTCCGATGCAGAAGAAAGAGCAAAAGAGATTGCTGGTTCAGCATATGAAGCTAAAGAGTTTGCAGAAAAATATGAAGCAGTTGCCAAATCAATGAAAAATAAAATTGAAGGTTATGGCGATGAATGGATCATCCCTAACCGTAGTGTACTTGATGAATTGGCAGAAAATTATGAGTTTACAGATGCAGGCAAGGAATTACAAAAAGCCAGGGAGTTAACAAAATTATTAATAAAAACTAATAAAGCAGCTTCGTGTGATTATGTTGAGCAAAACAGGCGTAATACTGCTATCAACTTTGTTTTGGATGCCTTCAATGGAAGAGTTGACAGTATTTTATCAAAAGTCAAACACAACAATTTTGGAAAACTTTCCCAAGAAATAAAAGATGCATTTCAACTTGTAAATTATAATGGCTCTGCTTTTAGATCCGCAAAAATAAGTGACATCTATCTTCAGGCACGACTCAACGAGCTAAAATGGGGAGTTGCAGTTAATGAAATTATGCTCGAAGAAAAAGAGGAGCAAAGAAGGATTAAAGAACAGCTTCGTGAAGAGGAAAGAGCTCGTAGAGAGTATGAAAAAGCGATAAAAGAAGCCGAAAAAGAAGAGAAAGCTATTCAGCAAGCTATAAATAAAGCAACGAAAGAGCTTATGCTTGCAAATGAAGAACAACGCTTAGCTTTAGAGCAAAAAATAGCTGAACTACAGTTAAAATATGAAGAAGCTGAAGCTAAAAACCAACGAGCTATTTCTATGGCTCAACAAACTAGATCAGGCCATGTTTATATAATTAGCAATATTGGCTCATTTGGCGAAGATGTATATAAAATTGGAATGACACGCCGCCTTGAACCACTTGATCGTGTTCGTGAACTTGGGGATGCTAGTGTTCCTTTTTCGTTCGATGTTCATGCGATGATTTATAGTGATGATGCACCGTCATTAGAAAATCATCTGCATAAAGTCTTCAACGAAAAGCAGGTCAATAAAATTAACTCACGAAAAGAGTTTTTTAACGTAAATATTAAAGAAATTAAATCGGTTATTGAAGATATGAACATCAATGCCCACTGGACAATGTTTGCAGAGGCGAAAGAATATAGAGAGTCACTAGCTATTGAGCAGGAACGCAAAGCAGCCACTTCCGCCAACGATGAACTACATGTTGCTTAGCAATGTATGTTTCATAGCAATCACACATTGATTGCTGGTTGTATATACAGTTAAATTTAGCCCTCTGATATGAGGGCTTTTTTATGGCAGTACGAAAACTCACCACAGGGAAATGGCTTTGCGAATGTTACCCCGCCGGACGTAATGGGCGTCGTGTGCGTAAACAATTCGCCACCAAAGGCGAAGCACTGGCCTTCGAGCGATACACCATGGGGGAAATAGAAGCAAAGCCCTGGCTGGGCGAATCAGTGGATCGTCGGACACTGAAAGATATGGTTGAGCTATGGTTCAAATTACATGGCAAATCTCTTACTGCCGGACAGAATGTCTACAACAAGCTGCTGTTGATGGTTGACGCCTTGGGAAATCCCCTTGCAACTGATCTCACCTCAAAAATGTTTGCTCACTATCGCGATAAACGCCTTACTGGTGAAATCTACTTCAGTGAAAAATGGAAGAAAGGAGCAAGCCCAGTTACTGTTAACCTGGAGCAAAGCCATCTAAGCAGCGTTTTCAGAGAACTTTCCCGCCTGGGTGAATGGACACTTCCAAACCCATTAGAGAAGATGCGCAAATTCACTATCGCAGAAAAGGAAATGGCATGGCTTACACATGAGCAGATTATCGAATTACTGTCTGACTGCAAACGTCAGAACCCAATTCTGGCACTGGTAGTCAAGATATGCCTAAGCACAGGCGCACGCTGGCGAGAAGCAATAAATCTTACCCGCTCACAGGTGACCAAATACCGAATTACCTTTGTAAGAACGAAGGGGAAGAAAAACAGGAGCATCCCTATCAGTAAAGAGCTTTACGAAGAGATCATGGCGCTTGATGGGTTCAATTTCTTTACAGACTGCTATTTTCAATTTTTATCCGTGATGGAAAAAACGTCTATCGTGCTCCCTCGCGGTCAACTGACACACGTTCTGCGCCATACGTTTGCGGCGCATTTCATGATGTCGGGTGGAAATATCCTTGCTTTGCAAAAAATCCTCGGACATCACGATATAAAAATGACTATGCGTTACGCACATCTGGCACCGGATCATCTTGAAACGGCGCTCCGTTTCAATCCTCTGGCAACGCTGCCAAGTGGCGACAAAGTGGCGGCAGCGGTTGGCATTACCCCGTAATAACCACCACTGACCACCACATTAAGTTATTGTTTTTAATCTAACTTATTGTTTTTATTAACCCATTTAGATAAGTGGGTTTTTTGTTGCCTAAAATTTATCTACTACCCTGCAACCCTCTCAACCATCCTCAAAATCTCCTCGCGCAATAGCGGCTTACGGTCGGTGACAAAATGCAGCGTCATCCCCTCAATAAACGCATCAAGCGCGCGGGTGGTTCCGGGTTCAAACCATTGTTCGAGCGTTTGCTGACTGCGTTGCATCCAGTTTTGCATTACCGTTTTTAATAGCGGTTTTCGACTAGCCAGCGCGTAGAGCTGGTACATCAGCTCCATATTATCCGGCGTTGCCACCTGTGAGCTGTAGATCATATCGGTGATAGCCTGGCATGCGCCTTGAGCATCACTAACATCGCTAAAAAATGCCTGATATTGCCGGGACATGATCTCAGTAAAACTGCTGAACGCCTCCAGCAACAACTCATCAATTCCTGAAAAATAGTAGGTCATCGACCCCAACGGTACCCCGGCAAGGGTAGCAATTTTGCGGTGCGTAACAGCATGTATTCCATAAAGTTTCACCGCCTCCAGCGTGGCCTGGATAATTTTTTCTCGCCGTTGCGGATCGTTAGCGCGACGCATGTCATTTCCTCTCTCTGCAATTGTGTACAAATGTACACAACCTTGCTAATGTTGTCTTCCCTCTTCTTATTTTGACGTGATCTATGACCCTAAATTCTTCACGTAATGCATTGAAACGCCGAACCTGGGCGCTGTTTATGTTCTTCTTTTTGCCGGGCCTGTTAATGGCGTCCTGGGCAACCCGTACACCTGCTATCCGCGACATTCTTTCTGTCTCGATCGCTGAAATGGGCGGTGTTCTCTTTGGTCTGTCGATCGGTTCAATGAGCGGTATTCTCTGCTCGGCGTGGTTAGTGAAACGCTTTGGGACGCGTAATGTCATCCTGGTCACGATGTCCTGCGCATTGATCGGGATGATGATACTAAGTCTGGCACTCTGGCTGACATCGCCCCTGCTCTTCGCGGTTGGTCTCGGCGTCTTTGGGGCAAGTTTTGGTTCTGCGGAAGTGGCGATAAACGTTGAAGGTGCCGCCGTTGAGCGAGAAATGAATAAAACGGTTTTGCCGATGATGCACGGTTTTTATAGCCTGGGCACGCTGGCAGGCGCTGGTGTCGGGATGGCACTGACGGCCTTTGGCGTTCCGGCAACGGTGCATATTTTATTGGCGGCGCTGGTAGGCATCGCACCTATTTATATCGCCATTCAGGCAATCCCTGACGGTACGGGCAAAAATGCTGCCGATGGCACCCAGCATGGCGAAAAAGGCGTACCTTTTTATCGCGATATCCAGTTGCTGTTGATTGGTGTTGTGGTGCTGGCGATGGCCTTTGCCGAAGGTTCTGCCAACGACTGGTTACCCTTATTAATGGTTGACGGGCCCGGGTTT
>OBVO01000651.1_pt1 | contig 19078 bp, 17 predicted proteins | sample 1495151 | NCBI WGS metagenome assembly OBVO01 (sample SAMEA2580019, study PRJEB22360) | human gut metagenome | reverse complement strand
GGTGGTGGATACACAGGACAGGCTGGAGCTATCCGTCACGGAATCGCTAGAGCACTCCTTGAGGCAGACGCAGATTACAGACCGGTTCTCAAGTCAGCAGGTTACCTGACTCGTGACCCACGTATGAAAGAGCGTAAGAAACCAGGTCTCAAAGCAGCTCGTAGAGCACCACAGTTCTCTAAGAGATAATTATCTCGCAAGAGAATTACAATTCAAAGAGATTACAAACCTCAGAACTTCGGTTCTGGGGTTTTTCTTTACCCTTAAATCTTGATGAAAGGTCTAGAAATGTGGTGAAACTTATTCGGTTTGCAACAAAGAAATCTATTCCCATCTTCTGTATGAAGAAGATATTCACAATCAGGACAACAGAAGACGTTTATGGCAAAGCAAAATTGTAGAGAAGAAATCAACAGAATTAATAAAAAGACGAATATCAAAGTTGCCTGTATGAAAAGGGAACTGAAGTTTTGGCAAATCATTTCGGTAGGAACAGTGGTAATGGGAATGTTGCTTGGATGGATGTTGTGAAGTTAAGATAGTTCTTATCAAGGGCGAAAGAAGATGCATGCTAGAAAGAATCTTTTGGGGAAGCCGACAACTCCCGATTTACTTAACGATAGATTTGTAAATGGGATAAATGCTTGATTTTAGCGGCCGCACCATAATGGTGACATGCGTTATTGAGATGTTGCTTGAAGTTGTTCTAGTAATTTGTGATACTAAGGTTACATCTGCAGATGAACTGATTATGAAAGGAGTAGATTTAATATGGTCGAATTTGGCGAACAACTAAGAAGAGCGAGAGAAGAAAAGGGAATGACCCAACAGTCTCTTGCCGAGCAATTATATGTAACTAGACAGGCGGTATCAAGGTGGGAATGTGGGGATCGTTACCCTGATTTACTTACTACTAAAAAAATATCGCAGATTCTGGAAGTGAGTCTTGACGACCTGTTATCTGGAAAAGAAATGGAAAAAGTAGTAGAACGTAACCCTGTTATTGAAAAGAAAAGCGTCAATAACATAATGATAGCTCTTTATGCGTTTGTGGTAATTTCATTTTTTATCACTATTGTGGACATTATAATTAGATTCCCGTTGCAATCAGAGATGATTGATTATAATGATATTCAAGCGATTGTAATAAATGTATTGGCATTGCTTATTCAGATTTTTTTCTTTGCGTATGGTTTTGTTAATGCTATACGAGGAATGCTATCACCAAAAAGGATGGGTGCCGTAATTGTTGCATTTTTTGCTGCGACCTGTATTACTGGAACTGGAAATATGGTAATTAATTCAAATGTTCAGATTGTTTTATGGTGGATTGTTTTAATTATCCCGAATATAGTTGGTGCTGTAGCAACATTCGCTTATTTTGTTTCGGGTAAGAAAAGTAAGAAATATTCTATAATGATTTATTTGGTTACGATTTGGGGAATGTTCCGCATCATTTATTCAAATTATAATCTTATAGTTCATGCAAATCAGTATCTGTCTATGAATAGCACGGTTAGACTTGTACTTGAGATAGCAATACATTGTCTAGTAATATATCAAACGTATGTATTATGGATTAAACGCCAAAATGCAATAGACATAAGTTGATAGAAGAGTATATGTTCGGATAGTTTAGAGTTCTGACATCGGTTATAGATAAGTTAAAGAGATCTGTGCATATCATCAGCCGTGTGAAGTCAGAGAATGAAAAGGGCTATTACATCGTGGATGCAATCAATGAGGCCATCAATGTCGGCGTGAAGATTTCCTTCTATTATTCTGAACTTAATGGTAAGAAGAAGGAAGTGCTCAGGAACGATGTGAAACTATATACAGTCAGTCCATTTGATCTGATCTGGGATGGCGACTATTACTATCTGACCGGTTACTGTGATGAGAGAGAGTTTGTTCGTACATATAGAGTAGACCAAATCAAGAAACAGCTGGAGCTGCTGACTGAGAAGGCTGTTAAGAAGCCGAAGGGATATAACGTATCTAAATATACGGCAGAGGTCTCCCGTATGCTCTTTACAGATGAAGCGGTTGACGTGACCTTGCTCTGTGACAACTGTTGTATGAATGATGTGGTAGGTATGAAGGGGCTGTTGCAAAATAGAGTAATCATTTTCACAACAACCCCCTTTTCTTTGTTTAGGTCATGCTCCAGCTTTTTGTTCATTCAAAATGAGCGGTAATATATTTTTGATTACGACTTTTAGGTTTATCGGGAATCGTCATTTCTAATTTCCCTGCTTCTAAAAGCGGATCGATATACTTCAAGGTGAAATTTCTTAGATCTTTGAAACCACAAAATGCTGCAACTTCTTTCTTTGATTTTGGTTTTGTACAGAAAGCCAAAATCTGCTCAGAGACCATTGTTAGTTTGTTAACTTGGTGGGTAACTTGGTGGGTAACTTGGTGGGAGTTACCCTCTAAGTTGTAATTCACATTTTTCAAAATAACTCTGAAATCTGTCGCTGTTGAGGAAAATTCGGGCTTATATGCCTCTGTGTATCCAGGCAGCTTTTCGGTTTCACTGACGATTTTGCGTAGGCCACTTCCACGGCGTTCCATGTACTTCATGCGGTGGAACAGGTCAGCAATCACAGGGTTTCGTCGCATGGAACGGATACTGTAAATATCGTATTCCTGAATTGAGCCGCCGCCAAACATACCGCCCGGAGATGTGATTTCCACCCGATCATCAAACATATCAATGTGGACTTCACTGCCAAGCACAATGTAATCACGATGGATGAGCGCATTGACAAGAGCCTCTGTCACAGCTCGTTCAGCATAATCCGGTTTGTCTACCCGATACTGAGCTTCTTTAACAAATCGCACTTTAGAATTATTGCGAATAAATTCACTGCCGCTTTTCAGCAGATAAATCAGATTCCCCTCGTATTCCTTATCATCCAGAGCATCATCAAAGATAGAACCTTTTTCTAAGCCGTTCCACCTGGTACAAAACATACGGGAGTTATAAACCGTGTGCTGATCGGTCATGAGCTTCCCGGCATTGGTCAAGAATCCATTTTTGTCAGCCAAACCAAAGGAAACATAATCGGATGGCTCAAAGCGGAGACCGGTTCGTTCCAGATAGGTTGCCTCCAGAAGTGTAAAGCTGGCTTCCTGATGTTCCGTTTGACGCACCAGATATTTCCCCGATAAAATATGATCCGATGAATCCTTTATTTCTGATAGCAAAGTTGCTATTTATGCCTGCTGGAAAAAATGTTAGACTAAGAAAACGAATTGCAACTGAATTTATCTAATTATTAGAGATGATTTTAGAATTATGGTGTCAGATAATATTCAAAGTTATGATGTTCTTTCTGCGGTTAATTGTTGTCGTCAGATAGATGCGGATGGAATAATCTGTTTAAGGGTTGCAATACAAAAAGTTTTTGCGTTATTAAACATATGCGTAAGTAAAGAATCATCATTGTCAGAGTTAAAAGCTTCTTTTTTGATGAAATCTGCTCAAGAGTGAAGAGATATTCGCTTGCCACAGATTTTGAATCAATCAGTAAGTACTTTGGAGATAAAAATGCTGTGGTAATCTCGACTCTTCATGGAGTTAAGAGTGAAGAATATACCACAGTTATTGCTGCTGGGTTGTTTATTGTGACGGGCCAAAGTCCGAGTTTGCTCGGGATGGATGAAATGCTGCAAGAATGGAAAGGCGCAGACCAGTTTATTATTGTCAAGGGTACCTGGTTTGAAAAATTGATGGCGGAATAATAAGATGCTGTGATAGAATGAAGAAAATGATTGGATGTGCAAACTGGAAGTGTTGTTTGATGTTAAGCACGCTACAGTAAGCGAACATATTTCAAATATTCTTGCTTCAGGAGAACTGGATGAGACTTCTGTCGGTTTTTCCGACAGAAGTACAGGGGGACGAAAACCCAAAATTTATAATTTGGATATGATTTTGTCTGTCGGATATCGAGTTAATTCTAAAAGAGGTATAGCTTTCAGAAAATGGGCAAATAATGTCCTTAAACAGTTTATTTTGCAAGGCTATGCAATCAATGAAAAGCGTCTTCAGGCGCTTAAGAAAACAGTTGATATTCAGTCAAGGATGCTTGCAGATGCACTTGATATAGAGGAGAAAGATGTGCTCAGACGAGGAATTAAGAGATCCAAAGATGCGTTTTTGATTTCCAAGGCAAGACGTTACGACATTAAGGGAGGGATTTGCATGAAAAGAAATTACTGGGCATTATTAGTTTTTACGTTAATAATAGTATTGCAGTGGATCGGATTAGGATTTCACGGTCAAATAAGGTTTATTTTTTTGATAATTATATTAGTTCTAATTGTTTTATTGGCAATATTATTACGGAAATAGTAAAAGTGAATAGCGAGGTGATTGGATGAAAAAGTTAATTGCATCAGTTTTGACATTAGTTTGTATTCTTACTTTGGCAAGGTGTGGAAAATCAGATAGTGGTGACTACCCTGCAACTATAATGGTAAATGGTACTAACTACTATTCCACTGATCATGCTGTTCCTGTTGAAGTGGACGAGAGTGTTATTCAATATACTACTTCTTATGCAGAAAACGGCATACCTCAAAAAGATGGCGAAGCCAATTTCAACAGAGATTTAGGAACACCTTATGCAGTTATTGAGGATGACAGTGTAGTTGTACTTATAGATAACGAGTGGATAGAGTTCAAAGCGAAGTAAGATAACTTCAAGTCTGATGAAGAGCGCGAAGCGTGAAAGAAAATACAGAAAGAGGCTAGATACTATCCTGAATTTCTATAAAAAATTGATTCAGTTAAGAAAAGAACTGCCGGTTATTGCAAATGGAACCATTTACTCTGATGGAAAAGTAGATGGAACGTTGAGACCATACGAGTGCAAGGTGATGCGTTCCATCTAGAGAGTATAAATTCTGTAGAGAAAGAATCGATTGAGGTTAGGATAAGAAATTCAACTTCAACTGAAATTAAACTGTATGAAGCGATTCCTGTGTCTTCTTCCCCTTGCAAAGAATAAATAACATGACTAAGAGAACAAGTGGAAAGATAAGACCTATCCCCATTCCAACACGGATATTATTATCAGAATTCTGGGTAACATAACCTACAATACCAGGTCCAATGCTGCCTCCCAAATCGCCGGCCATGGCGAGCAATGCAAACATTGCGGTTCCACCGGCCGGCATTTTTTTAGATGTAATACTGATCGTTCCAGGCCACATGATTCCAACCGAAAAACCACATACAATACAACCGGTTAACCCGATTACCGGATTCGATGATAAGGTGGTTAAAAGATAACAGATCACACAGAGAATTCCAGAACCTGTCATAAACTTCATCAAATCCATTTTTTCACCATATTTTCCAAAAATCAGGCGACTTATTCCCATTGTAATTGCAAACATGCAAGGTCCAATCAAATCCCCTAAAGTTTTAGAAAGTCCAAGTGCAGCTTCGGCATAGGCTGATGCCCATTGTGCCATAGCCAATTCAGATGCTCCTGAACAAATCATCAGGCAGATTGCCAGCCAGACAACAGGAGTTCGGAATAACTGTCTGACACCCATTCCATTTCCGTCATTTACTAAATGTTCTATCGGACAAGTTGCGAAATTATATATATTAATCGCCGGAATAAGTGCCCACATGACTGCCAGCCATTTCCAACTATTCATCCCGAACAGGAAGAAAAATAATCTCGAAATCAGTATGGTGCCTGCCGCACCCCAACAGTAAAAGGAGTGAAGCAGGCTCATAGTTGCTTCTTTATTTTTAAACGGGCATGCTTCGATGATAGGACTGCAGAGAACTTCGATCAATCCACTCCCCACAGCATAGATGATTACACTTATAATAATTCCGGTAAAAGGATTCGGTAACAGATCGGGAAGAAATGCAAGTCCAACTAATCCGGCAGCAGCGCATATTTCAGAAGTTACGATACATACACGATAACCGATTCGATCTACAAACTTCGCACAAAATAAGTCGACTAAAAGCTGTGTGAAGAAAAAGAATGTAGATATTAAAGCAATGTTACCCAATGAAATATCATAATCATTGTGAAATTTTAAAAATAATAGTGGTGCGAAATTTGCGGATATCGCCTGAGTGACGAATCCCAGATAACATGCCACTTTTGTTTTTTGATAATCTGGCATAACAGAAAACTCCTTTGTTCTTTTTATACCGTATTATATATTAGATAACAAGAAAAAACATTGACTTATATTGCATAAATATTGTATTATATCGTAAATCCAATAAAAAGGTTGTTGTGAGGAAAGATATGGCACAAAATAAAATTGTAACAGATGAGAATTTAATGGAATCAGCAAAACATGGGACGGACAGTTATCCGTTTAAATGCTATTTTGAAAAGTTATCTCAATTTGATTTTCATTGTATTGACTGGCATTGGCATACAGAATGGGAATTTGTATATGTTGAATCCGGAAACATGACGGTATGTGTTGGTGAATCGATGTTTTCACTATCAAAGGGGAATGGTATTTTTATAAATTCAAAGATTTTGCACAAATTTTATTCCAGTGATGAAACTGTCATCCCCAATTTCCTTTGTATGCCGTCCTTTCTTGCGCCGGAAAATAGTTTGATCTATCAAAAATATATTCAACCGATTGTTTCATCATCGTTGTCATACTTGATCTTAAACGGGGAGAATTTATGGCAAGGAGAGGCATTAGAAATTATGAAGCAAATATTTTCTGCACAGGATAGAGAAGGTGATGGTGAGTTGTTTACATCAGTTCTTATGCAGAAATTATGGCTGATTATTTATGAAAATATTGACAAAACATGTATGGAAGAGCAAACGGACGATTCCGGAACAGCTCAGGCACGCTTGCAGCTTATGATGCAGTTTTTGCACCAGAATTATGCAGAAGATATTTCTTTGGAGGAAATTGCCTGTTATGCTAATATTAGTAAAAGTACGGTGTTGAATCTTTTTAATAGATTTTTACATATCACTCCGATTAATTATTTGATTGGTTATCGGCTGAAGAAGGCAGCATTGTTGATTAAAAATACAGAGAAAAAAATCAATACGATTTCTTACGAAACAGGGTTTCATAATGTAGATTATTTTTGTAGAGCATTTAAAAAGAGTTATAAAATGACTCCAACAGAATATCGGAAAAGTAAAAATTCAACAGTACAATAAAGTTAGACTAGAAGAGGAGAATGACATTATGATAATTAGAAAATATACAGAAAAAGATATTTCCGAGATGGTTCACATCTGGAATGAAGTTGTAGAAGATGGTGAAGCATTTCCACAGGAAGAGTTCCTGGATGATAAGACAGGGGCAGAATTCTTTGCATCACAGACCTATTGCGGTGTTGCAGATAAAGATGGGCAAATTGTAGGGCTTTACATCCTGCATCCCAATAATATCGGCCGCTGCGGCCACCTTGCAAATGCAAGTTATGCAGTGGATTCAACTTGCCGTGGAAAGCATATCGGTGAGAAACTCGTGAGTGACTGCCTTGTACAGGCAAAGCTGCATGATTTCAAAATCCTGCAGTTCAATGCAGTGGTAGAAAATAATGTTCACGCACGTCACTTGTACGAGAGATTAGGATTTGTGAAGATTGGAACTGTACCGAATGGATTCCGTATGAAAGATGGGACATATCAGAATATTTGTTTGTATTATAAGGAAGTGTAATAATAAACAAATATTGACAATATAAAGATACGAGGAAAATGAAATGAACATACAGATTTTTGGAACTAAGAAATGCAATAACACCAAGAAAGCAGAGCGGTTTTTCAAAGAACGTGGAATCAAATTTCAGTTCATTGATATGAAAGAAAAAGGTATGAGTAAGGGTGAATTCAATTCAGTTGCTCAGGTGAATGGTGGATTAGAAAATATGATCAACTGGGAAGGAAAAGATAAGGATCTTCTTGCTCTGATTAAATACATTGCAGATGAGGATAAGCTTGAAAAGGTGCTTGAAAATCCGCAGGTGATTAAAACGCCGGTTGTAAGAAATGGAAAACAATCAACACTTGGTTATCAGCCGGATGTTTGGAAAGCGTGGAAATAGGAAAAGTAAAGGATAAATTATTATGATTTATACAGTGAAGAGAATCGATGAAGATTTAGATTTTGGTTGCGAAGAACGAGCCAAAGACGCTCCGGTTATGGCAGTGGTTACACTTGTAGATTCATCCGGAGAAGAATTGAGGGTGAAAGCAGAGGATGCCCTGCTTTATAAAAACAGTATCAATGAAGGAGACAAGGTTTGTTTCGATAAAAATGATCCGGATTTTGTTATTAGTCAGATAGAAGCAAAGAATAGCGGTTGTTCAGTGTTTCGGATGAATTAAGATAAAAAATAAATTGTTTTTTTGAGGAAGAACTTATCTACAGTTTCTTCCTCTTTTTTGAGCTTTTTGTAAACAAAATCTGTGCAGGAAGCATAGAAAATATCAAGCAGATTCAGATGTTTGTTAATAAGATAACAATACAAATATTGAGAAAAATGAAGTTGTACTATCGACTAATCTAAAAATTACACATAACGCACAAAAACAATGACAAACATGTGAAAAATGTGTGAAGATAAAGGAAAAATGTATAAAAGAATACAAAAATAAACAATACAACTAGTAAAAATGTTAAAAAATGGTACAACTTTAAAAGAAAACTTTCTTGTATTTTATTGAAAGAAAAAGGGGCAGATAATATAATCAAACCATCAAGAAAAACTTAGATGGAGGAGAAAAATATGAGAAAAGTTTTCAAAAAAGCGTTAGCAGTCACAATGGCAGCCACAATGGTAGTCGGACTTGCTGCATGCGGAAGCAGCGAATCCTCAGACAAGGGTGCTTCCAAATCAGATCAGATTAAAATCGGAGTTTCAATCTGGTCATCAACAGATGTACTTGGATCACAGTGTAAAAAGATGCTGGACGAAGCAGCAAAGGCATTGGACGTAAAATTACAGTATGTGGACCAGGGACATGTTTCAGAGAAAGTTACAGCTTCTGTAGAAACACTTGCAGCAGCAGGATGTCAGGGAATCATCATCTGTAACTCATCTGATACAGAGATGACATCTGCAATCAAAACATGTAACGATAACAAAGTTTATCTGTCACAGTTCTTCCGTGTAATCAGTGAAGAAAACAGCCCGGACATCTATCAGGCAGCAAAGGATTCAGAGTACTACATCGGAGCAGTGCATGAAGATGAGCCAGCAAATGGTGAAGAGCTTGTGAATATTCTTCTTGAAAAAGGAGATCGTAACATCGGTCTGATCGGCTGGGAGCAGGGAGATGCTACATGGCTTGGAAGATGGGAAGGTTACAAAGCAGGCGTTGAAAAATGGAACAAAGAACATCCGGATGACAAAGCAAACCTTTCAGAACCACAGTATGCAGGTACTACATCAGAAGGTGGATCAAAAGCAGCAGAAGCCTTAATGGCAGCAGATCCGAACCTTGACGCACTGATTCCGGCAGGTGGCGGCGGAGACCCACTTCAGGGAGCAATCGCAGCAGTAGAACGTGCAGGAAAAACAGACAGCATTGACATTGTTTCAACAGACTTCCTTCCAGATCTTGGAGAAAGACTTGAAAACGGTTCAATGGCAGGTGAATCCGGTGGACACTTCTGTGATCCTCTGATTTCTTTCATGATGGTTTACAACGCAATCAAGGGTGACTATGCAGACTTTGGTGGAAAATTCGAAGATGTTCCATTCCCATATCTGTATGTATCATCACCGGAAGACTACAAAGCATATGAAGAATATTTTGTAGATCAGCTTCCATATACAGATGAAGAATTGGTTGAAATGTCAAAACTTAGTCTTGACGACTTAAAAGCAACAGCTGCTAAGGTATCTATTGAAGATGCAGCAGAACGTGCTGGAAAATAAGACAGATAATAATAACGACGATTAACTTGTAAAGGGTGATGTCGCAAAGGCGATGCCACCCTTTCTAAATCAGAAATGATAATTATAAAGAGGTAGATAATATGGGCACTACTAAAAAAATATCAGGGAAAGCGATGGGATATGTGATCTTAATAGGTCTGGTCATACTTTCCTGGGCGATCTTTAAAATTTTAACACCACATAACTTCGGTTCTTTTTCCAATATGCTCAATTACTTTCAGGCCAGCCTGATCGCTACCGTGGGTGCAGTTGGTTTTTACTTTGTAATGGTAATGGGAATGTTCGATTTCTCAATTGGTGCAAATATCATGCTTTCAGCAATCGTTGGATGTGTATTTGCAACCAGATTTAACCTGGGTTATTTTGGACTTATCGCAGGATGTATTATTACAGGTGCGATCGTAGGAACATTAAATGGATTATTCTATGTAAAGCTTCGTATTCCATCGATGATCGTAACAACAGGTCTGGCTCTTATTTATGAGTCGGTTGCAAACTATATTGCAGGTGGTGTTGAGCAGACACTTCCATCAAATCTTCGTGCATTTGGTCAGATGCCTGGAGATATCATTCTTGCATTAGTGGCTTGCGCAGTAGCTTACATTTTTTTGAATTATACTAAAATCGGAACTTATACCTACGCAATCGGAAGTGACGAGTTCGTTGCAAAGAACATGGGTATTAATGTAAATAAATATAAAGTACTTGCATTTATTTTGAGTGGTGCTTTTCTGGGAGTTATGGCGATTTTAACAATCAGTTATGGTTCCTCTATGGTAGCTGTTACAGGAATGGCGTCCATGAGCCGAAACTTTATTCCGACTATGGGATGTTTCTTTGGTCTGGCATTTAAGAAATACGGAATGCCGCTTCCGGCAATCATTATCGGTGAGTTCGTAATCAACATCATTTTCTTTGGTTTCATTGCACTTGGAGCACCGACTGCAATCCAGGATGTTATCACAGGACTTGCACTGCTTATAATCATTACAGTGACAACAAAGGCTACTAAGGGCGAAATCGTCAAGTAATGAAGGAGGGAGACAGCAATGAGTGAAGTAAGATTACAGGTAAAAAATCTTTGTAAAAACTTCGGTATTACAAAAGCAGTTCAGAATGTATCCTTCAATGTGAATAAAGGAGAGGTTCATGCGTTGATCGGAGAAAATGGTTCCGGTAAGTCAACTCTGACAAATATGCTGACAGGTATTTACAGTATCGGAAGCGGAACATTTATTCTGGACGGAAAAGAGATTCATCCAAAGAACCAGGTAGAAGCAAACAACGAAGGAGTATCCATTATTGTGCAGGAACTTGGAACTCTGTCAGGACTTACTGTTGCAGAGAATATTTTCCTTGGACATGAAGATCAGTTCGTACATTTCGGAATTAAAAATACAAATGCAATGAACAAAAAAGCAACAGAGCTTTTGAAAAAATATGGCTTTGACAGAATCAAAGCAGCAGATATGATCGATAACTACAATTTCGAGGATCGTAAATTGGTTGAGATTGTAAAAGCTACTTATTTTGATCCAAAGGTTGTTGTGATCGATGAGACAACAACAGCGCTTTCACAGGAAGGACGTGAAGAGCTTTACAAACATATGGAAAGAATCAGAAAGAGTGGAAATACAGTTATTTTTATTTCCCATGACCTTCCGGAAATCCTGGATAAGTCTGATACAATTACAATTCTTCGAGATGGTGTTTACATTGATACAGTTAAGAGTAAAGATGTGACAGAAGAAGACTTGAAAAAGCTGATGGTAGGACGTGAAGTGACAGGTGATTATTATCGTTCTGATTATGGAGAAAAAGTATCTGATGAAGTCGTGTTATCAGTGAAAAATGTTACAGTTCCAGGATTGATTGAAAATGTATCCTTTGATCTTCATAAGGGAGAGATTCTTGGATTTGGAGGACTTTCCGAATCAGGTATGCATGAAATCGGAAAAGCTGTTTTTGGAGCATCTTATGATCGTGAAGGTGCGGTGACACTGGCAGACGGAACTCAGATCAACAGCATTCCTACTGCGATTAAAAACAGTATTGCATATACATCTAAGGATCGTGATAATGAATCAGTTGTCCTTAACCAGAGTATCGGAGATAACATTTGCCTTCCGTCACTGGATGAGCTGGCAGGAAAATCACATATTTTAAGAGATAAAAAACGAAAAGAGTTTGCAGATAAGTATGCAAAACAGATGTCTGTAAAAATGGTGGATGTAAATCAGTTTGTATCAAATCTTTCAGGTGGTAATAAGCAGAAGGTTGTTCTTGCAAGATGGATCGGTAAAGATTCTGATATCGTTGTTTTGGACAGTCCGACTCGTGGTATTGATATCAAGGTAAAACAGGATATCTACCAGCTGATGAATCAAATGAGAAAGAATGGAAAATCTATCATTATGATTTCAGAAGAGCTGATGGAGCTGATCGGTATGTGTGACCGCATTATAATTATGAAAGATGGAAAAGTCAGTGGTCAGCTTGATAGAAATAAGGATCTGAATGAAAACAGTCTTATTTCTATGATGGTATAAGGAGGCAACTATGGGAAGTCAAGTGAGTGTAAAAACAAATGATAAAGAGCAGCAGCTGAAAAAAGCATCAAAAATGTCTTTGATCCGTTCGCTCTTACCGATCGTTGGATTGGTTGTTATTTTCCTGTTATTTAACGTTTTGACAGATTTCAGAATGATGGGAAATCTGTCGCTGGTATTTTCACAAATATATGTAACAATGATTGCAGCAATGGGAGTTTTCTTCATTATGACAATGGGAGGCCTTGATTTCTCCCAGGGATCCATTCTCGGTATTTCTTCTATTGTTGTATGTATGCTTTCACAGAAGAGCATTCCGCTTGCAATTATCGGAGGTATTGTAAGCGGTGCTGCAATCGGAGCATTGAACGGTTACTTTTATGTATTTCGTAAGATCAAATCATTTATTGTAACAATCTGTACAATGTTCTTGTTCCGTGGATTTATCAAATACCTTACAACAAATGCGCCGGTTGCGGGTTCTGCAAAACTGATCAACTACGATAGTACAGAGCTTAAGATTGCTTGTACAGTAGTGATCCTTCTTATTGGATTTGTTGCATTTCGTTATACGAAATTTGGAACTTATCTGAAAGCAATCGGAGCAGGAGAGAAAGCAGCGATGTTTTCAGGTATCCGTACAGATAAGATGAAATTCCTTATCTATGTACTTGCAGGAGCAATTACAGGATTTGCTGCATTTATCAATGTAATCAAAGTTGGATCAGTTACTTCTTCAGGAGGTAATCAGCTCGAAACACAGATTCTTATCGCGTTGGTATTAGGCGGAATGCCTATTTCCGGTGGTGCTAAGGTTCGTTTTGAAAATATTATTGTTGGATCATTACTGTATGTTGTACTGAATAGTGGACTGACAATGATGGGATTCTCAACACAGATGATGCAGTTGATTCAGGGAATCGTATTCTTGATTTTCGTTGCAGTATTTGCGGATCGTGAATCTATTCAGGCAATCAAATAATATAGAATAAACTATACGTGATCGGGGAATGCTCTTGTCAGAAGCACTTCCCAGGAAGTATAATATAAAGATCAGAATCTTTACCATAAAGCGCGGTTAGAGAGTCTGGTCTTTATTTTATGGGAAAGGCAGAAGTTATGAGTAACATGGATCAAGAATGTTTGAAATATCAAAAATTATATAATTGGGCTCATACACTTATCACCAGTGGTGTGATAAAAAATATGGATAAATTCCCGTCAGAACCAAGTCTTCAAAAGAAATTTGGGTATTCCAGGCAGACAGTAAGAACTGCGATGCGAAAATTAGAAGAAGAAGGATTGATTACCCGCGTGAGAGGAAGCGGGACATATGTGTCTTATGACTGCAGTAAGGTAAATGAAGAACGACCGCAGGTCGGACTTCTTTTGAGTTATTATTCGGATTATCTTTTTCCAAGAGTATATGATGGGATTGAATCTTGTCTTACGGAAAAAGGATATGCTATAGAGGTGGCTGTGACAAAGAACCGATTGAATGATGAAGCTATCTATTTGGAAGGGATTCTGAAAGGGGATGTCAGTGGTTTAATCATAGAAGGCTCAAGATCTGCATTTCCGAATCCCAATATCCGACTTTATAAAGAAATTAAAAGAAGGAATATTCCGACACTTTTTATTCATAATCATTATGAAAATATGGTGTTTGACAGTGTGGAAATGTCAGATAAGAAGTGTTCGTACGAATTGACAAAACTTTTAATTGAGAATGGACATCGTAGGATAGGAGGGATTTTTAAATATGATGATATGCAGGGAATTGAGAGATATAAAGGTTTTATTCAGTGTTTATCAGATTATGGAGTAAAATTTGATGATGATTATATTCGTTGGTATTCAACAAAAGATATGGAAGAAAAGCTGAGCAAAAAAGGTTTACTCCGAATGTATAGACGTACAAAAGACTGTACGGCAATGATTGTATATAATGATGAAGTTGCGAATTATTACATGGATTTCTTGGAGGAGAGGGGATTACATGTGCCAGAGGATGTTTCGCTGGTATCATTTGATGATGCGGAGCTTTTAGATGCAAACAACGGGGTTCAGCTGGTTTCTGCAATTCATCCGAAATATCAGCTTGGACGTATTACAGCAAAGAATCTTCTTAGAATGATGGAAGATGAAAAGTGGCAGGAAAAGAATTATTCGTATCGATTTCCGGTGAAGATAAAAGAAGGTAATTCTGTACAAAAAATAGGCAGATAGAAATTTGGTAACGAAAAGGAGGCAATCACGATGGATTTCTACAAGAGAGCACTTGAATTAAAAGACGAAACAGTAGCAGACAGAAGATACATTCATCAGAATGCAGAGACAGGACTTGAGCTTCCGAAGACGAAAGCTTATGTGATGGATAAGTTGAAAGAGTATGGTCTGAATCCGGTTGAATGCGGAGAGGGAGTTACGGCAACGCTTGGAAATGGCGGTAAGGTTCTTCTCCTGCGTGCAGATATGGATGGACTTCCGATGCCGGAGGAAAGTGGTGAAGCATTTGCTTGTCCAACAGGAAAAACAGCACATACTTGTGGACATGATTTTCATGCGGCAATGCTTTTGAGTGCGGCAAGAATCTTAAAAGAACAGGAAAGCAAGTTGAAAGGAACTGTGAAATTCATGTTCCAGCCGGCGGAAGAGACATTTCAGGGAAGTAAGAATATGATTGAGCATGGGATTCTTGAGAATCCGAAGGTAGATGCAGCACTTGCGTATCATGTATCTCCAGGAAAGATGCCGGTCGGACTTTTTATGTATAATGATAAAGGCACAATGATGTATTCTGTTGATGGATTTAAAATCACGGTCAAAGGGAAAGGTTCTCACGGAGCCTATCCTCATGCGGGTGTGGATCCGATTAATATCGGAGTACACATTCATCTTGCATTGCAGGAGTTGATTGCAAGAGAGACTGATCCGGCGCACGCATGCGTTCTGACAATTGGACAGTTTAAGGCCGGCGAGGCGGCAAATATCATCCCGGAGACAGCAGTTCTTCAGGGAACGATCCGTACAAACAATACGAAAGAGCGCGAACTTCTTGTTCGCCGAATGAAAGAAGTGGCAGAGAAGACCGCAGATGTATATAATGGAAGCGTGGAAATCGAGATGATCTCCGAAGTTCCGCCGCTGATCTGTAATCCGGCATTGACGGACGAAATGATTGGATATATGAAAGAGATGGATATTCCGGGCCTTACTCCAGTTCCGGATGTGAGTGCAAGTGCATCGGAAGATTTTGCAGTGATCGCAGAGAAAGTTCCGAGTACATTCATGTATCTCTCAGCTGGTTATACGGATGAGCGGGGAACTTATCCGGCACACAATCCGAAGGTGCAGTTTAATGAAGATGTCTGCCCGATCGGTGTGGCATGCCTGGCTCAGTGTGCCGTAAAGTGGCTGGAGAGTCATCAGGAATAAGAAGTAAGAATTGAAAACAAGAGTAATTGTTCAGAGCCAACCTCCAAAATGCTACGCATTTCGTCGGTGTGGCGTATCCGCCAAATAAAATTTCAAAAACAGTTTTAAAAATGCAAGCATTTTATAACTGTTTTTTGAAATTTTGCTTGGCTCTGAACAGTTACAAAATAAGAATACGATTGGAGAGCGATATGAGCATATTAAATGTAGAACACCTGACACATGGATTTGGAGACCGTGCAATCTTTAATGATGTGTCATTCCGGCTTTTGAAAGGAGAGCACATTGGTCTTGTCGGAGCCAACGGAGAGGGTAAATCCACTTTTATGAGCATTGTTACAGGGAAAATGTTACCGGATGAAGGGAAGGTTGAGTGGTCAAAGAATGTGCATGCAAGTTATCTGGATCAGCATGCAGTTCTTGAGAAAGGAATGACGATCCGTCAGGCTCTGAAATCCGCATTTGATCCACTCCTTCAGAAGGAGCAGAGAATGAATGAAATCTGTGATATGCTTGGAACAGCAGATGAGGAAGAAATGAATGCGTTGATGGAAGAACTTGGTACGATCCAGGATGAACTGACACTGCATGATTTCTATACGATTGATGCGAAGGTAGAAGAGGTTGCGCGTGCACTTGGATTACTTGATCTTGGATTGGACAGAGATGTGACAGACTTAAGTGGTGGACAGAGAACGAAAGTGCTTCTTGCGAAACTTCTCCTTGAGAAGCCGGATATCCTGCTTCTTGACGAGCCGACAAACTATCTGGATGAGGAGCATATTGCATGGCTGAAGCGTTATCTTCTGGACTACGAGAATGCATTTATCCTTATTTCACATGATATTCCGTTCTTAAATGAAGTCGTGAATATTATTTATCATATGGAAAATCAGGAATTGAACCGTTATGTGGGCGATTATGATCATTTCCAGGAAGTTTATGCGGTGAAGAAAGCACAGTTGGAAGCGGCTTACCGTCGTCAGCAGCAGGAAATCAGCGAGCTGAAGGATTTCGTTGCAAGAAATAAAGCTCGTGTGTCTACAAGAAATATGGCGATGTCCCGTCAGAAAAAGCTGGATAAGATGGATGTGATCGAGCTTGCGGCAGAAAGACCAAAGCCGGAATTCCATTTCAAATATGGAAGAACTCCTGGTAAGATGCTTTTTGAGACGAAGGATCTTGTGACAGGATATGATGAACCATTATCTAAACCGTTGAATTTCTCTATGGAACGTGGACAGAAAATCGCACTTGTTGGAACAAATGGAATTGGAAAAACCACATTGCTAAAGAGTATTCTTGGATTGATTCCTTCTTTATCAGGAAGTGTTGAACTTGGTGATAACCTTGAACTTGGTTATTTTGAGCAGGAAGTAAAAGGAGAAAACCGTAATAGTTGTATTGAGGAACTGTGGCAGGAATTTCCTTCTTATACACAGTATCAGGTGCGTTCCGCGCTTGCAAAATGCGGACTTACAACGAAGCATATCGAAAGTCAGGTGCGTGTACTCAGCGGTGGAGAGCAGGCAAAGGTGCGTCTCTGTAAGTTGTTAAACAGAGATACGAATTTCCTTCTCCTTGACGAGCCGACGAATCATCTTGATGTGGATGCAAAGGACTCTCTCAAGCAGGCATTACAGGAGTACAAGGGAAGTATCCTTCTGATCTGCCACGAACCTGAATTTTATCAGGACGTGGTTGATGAAGTGTGGGATATGAGCCAGTGGACAACAAAAGTATTCTAAAAATTGCACAAATAGAGCTGCATGTGAATTATGCAATAATCACGAAAATGTTTGAAAATTTAAAAATCTCTTAAAATAATACTGAAAAAATGTTATACTACACACGTAGAGTCTGTTATAAAAAGGGCAGTACATTGTGGACAACAACAGTGTAAATAAAAAGAACAGGAGGTTTTGAAAATGCTCAGCAGAGGAGACGCAGTTGTATATAAGTGCAGAGGAGTGTACAAGGTAGAAGAAGTAGGAAAACTGGATTTTTCATTTGTGGATGGCAAGAAAGATTATTATACATTACAATCCATAGACAATCAGAGAGATAAGGCGTATGTTCCGATTGATGATGAGAAGAACATCCGTCGTCCGGTGAGTGAGCAGAAGGCGAAGGAACTGCTGGATCATCTTGCAGAGGTTGGTATACTGAATGTAAAGAATGAAAAGTACAGAGAACAGGAATACAAGGATTGTATCTCAAGCTTCTGTCCTGAAAACTGGGTCAAAGTGCTGAAGACATTGTATAGCCGAACAAAACGAAGAGGCAGCATGACAAGCATGGATAAGAAATATCAGATGCTTCTGGAACATGCGCTTTCGAGTGAAATGAATTATGTTCTTGGAATTCCGGCAGGCGAGATGACAGAACTGATCAAAAAGAGTGAATAGTTACTAGAATTTAATAGAAAGAGGTCCGAAGCTACGGAAAATCAGGATTTTTCATTCAATAGCTGTCGGGCCTGGACTTGCGAAAAAAGCATGTGCATGATATACTTCTCCTGAATCTATTATTTTAGGAGAAGTTTTTCGTTTTTTTCTAGTAGATTGTCAAGAAAGCGAACGTACCGAAAGGAGAACAACAATGAAGATGCTGTCGATTGAGCAGGAACTTAAGAGTAACTCTTATCCAGGAAGAGGAATTATTATTGGTAAAAGCCCGGATGGAAAGAAGGCTGTCACTGCCTATTTTATTATGGGACGCAGTGAGAACAGTAGAAACCGTGTGTTTGTAGAGGACGGAGAGGGAATCCGTACACAGGCATTTGATCCATCGAAGCTTACAGACCCAAGTCTGATTATTTACGCACCGGTCAGAGTATTGGGGAATAAGACGATCGTAACAAACGGAGATCAGACAGATACGATTTATGAAGGAATGGATAAGCAGCTTACTTTTGAGCAGTCTCTTCGTTCTAGAGAATTCGAGCCGGATGGTCCGAACTACACACCACGTATTTCTGGTGTGATGCATATTGAGAATGGCAATTTCAATTATGCAATGTCAATCCTGAAGAGCAATAACGGAAACCCGGACAGTTGCAACAGATATACTTTTGCATACGAGAATCCGGCAGCCGGTGAAGCTCATTTTATTCACACTTATATGCATGATGGCAACCCGCTTC
>OBVO01000648.1_pt1 | contig 19154 bp, 22 predicted proteins | sample 1495151 | NCBI WGS metagenome assembly OBVO01 (sample SAMEA2580019, study PRJEB22360) | human gut metagenome | reverse complement strand
AACCGATAAATCCTGATAAATATCCATGAACGCAAAAATCAGATACGGCCTGTCGGCTGCCGTTCTGGCGCTGATTGCCGCAGGTGCGCCTGCGCCTGACATTCTCGACCAGTTTCTGGATGAAAAGGAAGGCAACCACACCACGGCATACCGTGATGGTGCGGGTATCTGGACTATCTGCCGCGGTGCCATCCTGGTGGATGGCAAACCTGTCGTTCCGGGCATGAAGTTGTCGAAGGAAAAATGCGACCAGGTTAACGCCATTGAGCGTGATAAAGCGCTGGCGTGGGTGGAGAAAAACATCAGAGTGCCGCTGACCGAACCCCAGAAAGCGGGGATCGCGTCATTCTGTCCGTACAACATTGGTCCCGGTAAGTGTTTCCCGTCGACGTTTTACAGACGAATTAATGCAGGTGATCGAAAAGGTGCCTGCGAAGCGATTCGCTGGTGGATTAAGGACGGTGGCAGAGACTGCCGTATCCGCTCAAATAACTGTTACGGTCAGGTATCCCGTCGTGACCAGGAGAGCGCGCTGGCGTGCTGGGGTATCGACAGATAAGCAGAATATTTTGCTGAAAAATAAGGCATGGCCACGCGGGCGGATAACATGAAATCCTGCGAACTGGCGAAACGTAAGTGAATAAAAGTAAAAACCCCGTTTGTTGGCACCAAGCGGGGTTTTGTGTTTCCTGACTCCGGAAAAGTCAAAGGAGAAAGTGTGTTTGATTTTAGCAAACTGATTCGGGAGATTCGAGTGATGGCTGAAAAATTATCCACCTGGAAGTTCATTCTTATCTGGCTGGTGTTTGTGATTATGGCCTCCGGTTATTTCATCGGTCAGATACGCTGGTGGTGAAATGAACCGCGTACTGTGCGTGGTCATCATTGCCCTGCTGGTGGCCTGTGGTGCGCTTAGTCTGGGGCTGAATCATTACCGTGATAACGCCATGACCTACAAAGAGCAGCGCGATAAAGCCACATCCATCATCGCTGATATGCAGAAGCGTCAACGTGATGTAGCAGAACTCGACGCCAGATACACAAAGGAGCTTGCTGATGCTAACGCGACTATCGAAAGTCTCCGTGCTGATGTTTCTGCTGGTCGTAAGCGCCTGCAAGTCGCCGCCACCTGTGCAAAGTCAACGACCGGAGCCAGCAGCATGGGCGATGGAGAAAGCCCAAGACTTACAGCAGATGCTGAACTCAATTATTACCGTCTCCGAAGTGGAATCGACAAGATAACCGCGCAGGTTAACTACCTGCAGGAGTACATCAGGACGCAATGCCTGAAATAATTTTTTTGCAAATCACAAAGTCAATTTAATGAGCCTCGCGATGCGGGGCTTTTTGCAATAAATGCGTACCGCAACGCATGTTTTTTACACCGAACCTGCCCCTTTGGAATGGGCCTTTGAGGATACCAGTTAGTGCTGGCGAGCCTCGGTGGGCTGGTTTCCTATGCGGCAAAGGTTCATTTCAAATGGTAGGTAAACGTTATGAATATCGTGCCACTTAATTACAAAGGTGAAATTGTCAGTTTCAACACTGATGGTTGGATCAACGTCACAGGTGTTGCTGAGAGATTTGGAAAACGCATTGATAACTGGATGCGTTTGGCAGAAACGCTTGAATACGTTCGTGCTTTAGACGAAGCGTTGACCGGGAAAGAATCTCAAATTTTACATCCCTCACAATCGAGGTATGTAAAAACCAGCAAGGCACGAAAGGACAGGGGTGGTGGTACGTGGCTACATCCAAAACTTTCAGTTGCATTTGCCCGTTGGTGTGATGCTCGTTTTGCTGTGTGGTGCGACCTGCACATTGATAGTCTGCTTCGCGGTGAACTGACTGAGCAGCAGAAATATGAGCAAGCATGTCGCATTCGCGATGACCGGAAATCAAAAGCCAGCAATGGGGCAAGAGAGATGGCTCGCTGGCGATGGGATAAGCCGGTTATTGAAGCAAATGTTGAGTACTGGCGCGAGCAACTGCAGTTGACTCTCGATATCGCGTGCTGATGGCAAACGCAAAACTGCGTTATCGGAAAAATCAAAGCATTACGAGAACTGAGCAACGGCTATCCATTACAAAGCCCATCTACGGGTGGGCTTGATAATGAAACCGGAATTTATTCTTGGCAACCAGTTACGGCAGTACCACGAAACAACCCAAGCCAGTAAGTGGGGAAATAACACTGGCAGCCACTGAAAGATGAAGCTCCTGCCTTAAGGCAAAAAAGATTCTTTGTGGTGGCGGACTGATGGAAAGACATCGGTTATTGCAGAGGCCATTCAATGAGTGGTCTCGACAATGGCTTATACCCTACACGGGATAACTTAACTGATATCCCTTTTAAAGGATAAAGGTATTCAAGCCTGACACATCATGCGCTGTATCGTCGCCGTATTCCTGCATTAACAGAGACCGCAGCCCGACGGGGAACTCCTCTGCGCGAGTGTGCGGGGATAATCAAAAACGATACACACCGGGGTTTACCGCGTTAACGGAGCGCGGCGTTGTCCCCTCATAGTCGCCTGTCCGGTGCGATGGTGGAAGAAACCGGATGTTTATCACTATTAATTGATGACACAGAAATGGATTCATTGAATTTCAGCACGTTTTTGTATTCGTGTTATTGAACATCTGTTTATTTTACTTTTAACATATTGATAATAAAAAGAGCTGTAAATCTTTAGATGAGTCGATTTTGTCCGGGGAAGTTCAAATGGATTTTATGCTGACGGTTTCTGGTGTGGTTATCCTGTCCATTGCTTATACTGCAGATAAATATGGCTGCCATTTGTTATCACGTATTGGCGCTTATTGTTCGTTGATGCTGATTTTCTCGTCGCTTTTTTTTGAGTAAGTTATATTAATTATAACAAATAATTTTCTGTGTTATTTTTTCAGGCTATCCCGTCAGAGGGGAAGCCTGTACTGCCGGGGAGCGAATGGAAAACTGATGTGTCCGGTAACTGCGTGTTCTGTGAACACCATGTTACTTAATTATGTAATTCATACCCGAACTCTCTGTTGACAGCCTTCTTCTGCAGGCTTCAATAACCCACGCTGAAAAGTTTCCTGAACCTTTCAGATCAAGAGCGATGTTAATTTGTTCAATCATCTGGTTTGGAAATCGGATGTTGCGGGTTGTTGTTCTGCGGGTTCTGTTCTTTGATGACATAATGTTTCCCCATATTCAGTGTTGCTGATTTGTATTATCTGAAGTTGCTTTTACGTTAATTTGATGCAGATCAATTAATACGATACCTGCGTCATAATTGATTATTTCTCGTGGTTTGATGGCGTACACACATGTTGTGATAAACCTTATATAGATGATAATCATTATCATTTTCGTGGGTCCTTTCCGGCGATCCGACCGGTTACGGGGCGGCGACCTCGCGGATTTTCACTATTTATGAAAATTTTCCGGGATCCATGTCCGGTTTCTCTGCAAGTTAACCATATGAAAAATATAAAAACATGCTTTCCATGAACCGGACATGCGCAAAAAATAGACACTAAAACCGGACATGACCGGTTTTGTTGTGATTGTGAGGTGAGAGTTTTTTGCGAGGTGAGGAGTGGCTACGCAGACTGAAGTTGCCAGGCATTTAAGTCTGACCGATCGCCAGCTTCGCAGATTGCAGAAATTGCCGGGTGCCCCGATATCGAATAAGCGAGGGCAACTGGATCTGGATGCCTGGCGCGATTTTTACATATCGTATCTGAGAAGAAGTAAAAACGATGTGCCTGATGGCGATAGCGAAGACGACTATGAGGAGAAATTGCTTATTGCCAGATGGGAACTGACAGCAGAACAGGCTGTTACACAGCAGTTAAAAAATGAGGTGTCAAAAGGAAAACTTATTGACACCGGGTTCTGTATTTTTGCCCTCAGCAAGCTGGCAATGGCGTTATCCAGTACGCTTGATTCCATCCCTTTATCCATGCAGCGACAGTTTCCTGATTTAACACCGCGCCATCTTGACCATCTGAAAACCCTTATTGCGAAGGGGGCAAATCAGTGTGCGCGGGCGGGGGATAAATTACCGGATTTACTCGATGAATATATCAGAGCAACAACTGAATAATATGATGAGTGCTGTCACAACAGCATTACAGCCCCTGATAAGGGCATTGCCGGTGACGCCAGTTGAATGGGCTGATCAAAATTATTATCTGCCTAAAGAATCTTCATATGGTGAGGGAGAATGGAAAACGCTGCCGTTCCAGATCGCCATCATGAACAGCATGGGGAATGATCAGATCCGGACTGTTAATCTGATTAAATCTGCCCGTGTTGGCTATACAAAGATGTTGCTGGGGGTGGTCGGGTATTTTATTGAGCATAAATCCCGAAACAGTCTGCTTTTTCAGCCCACGGATTCTGCCGCTGAAGATTTTATGAAGTCTCACGTGGAGGCGACGATTCGGGATGTGCCATGTCTGAAAGACCTTTCTCCATGGCTGGGGCGTAAACATCGTGACAATACTCTCACGCTGAAACGCTTTTCATCGGGTGTGGGCTTCTGGTGCCTGGGCGGCGCTGCCGCCAAAAACTACCGTGAAAAATCCGTGGACGTGGTCTGCTATGACGAACTTTCCTCGTTCGAACCGGATGTCGAAAAAGAGGGTTCGCCAACCCTGCTTGGGGATAAACGTATTGAGGGCTCTGTATGGCCCAAATCCATTCGCGGCTCGACGCCTAAAATCAAAGGCACCTGCCAGATCGAAAAAGCGGCCAACGAGTCGGCGCATTTCATGCGTTTTTATGTGCCCTGCCCGCACTGTGGGGAGGCGCAGTATCTGAAATTTGGCGATGAGTCCACGCCTTTTGGCCTTAAATGGGAGAAGGACAGCCCCGAAAGCGTTTTCTACCTCTGTGAACATCATGGCTGCGTGATCCATCAGTCTGAGCTTGACCAGAGCAACGGGCGGTGGATCTGTGAAAACACGGGGATGTGGACCCGCGACGGTCTGACGTTTTTCAGCGCCGCGGATAATGAAATTCCGCCGCCGCGCTCCATCACATTCCATATCTGGACGGCGTACAGTCCGTTCACCACCTGGGTACAGATTGTCTATGACTGGCTGGATGCACTGAAAGATCCCAACGGCCTGAAAACCTTTGTGAACACCACGCTGGGCGAGACCTGGGAAGAGGCCGTGGGCGAAAAACTCGATCACCAGGTGCTGATGGATAAGGTTGTGCGTTACACGGCTGCGGTGCCTTCCCGGGTGGTTTATCTGACGGCGGGCATTGACTCGCAGCGAAACCGTTTTGAGATGTATGTCTGGGGATGGGCTCCGGGAGAGGAAGCCTTTCTGGTGGATAAAATCATCATTATGGGGCGTCCCGATGAGGAAGAGACGCTGTTACGTGTGGATGTGGCGATCAACAAAAAATACCGCCATGCAGACGGAACCGAAATGACCATTTCCCGTGTCTGCTGGGACACCGGGGGGATCGATGGCGAAATTGTCTATCAGAGGTCAAAAAAACACGGTGTTTTCCGGGTGCTGCCGGTAAAAGGTGCATCTGTTTATGGCAAGCCGGTGATCACCATGCCAAAAACCCGCAATCAGCGGGGCGTGTATCTGTGCGAAGTGGGGACGGACACCGCAAAAGAAATTCTCTATGCCCGTATGAAAGCCGATCCCACGCCTGCGGATGAAGCCACGTCGTATGCCATCCGTTTTCCTGATGATCCGGAGATTTTTTCGCAGACAGAGGCGCAGCAACTGGTGGCGGAAGAGCTTGTGGAGAAGTGGGAAAAAGGAAAGATGCGTCTGCTGTGGGATAACAAAAAGCGGCGTAACGAAGCGCTGGACTGCCTGGTGTATGCCTACGCGGCATTACGTGTGTCCGTGCAACGCTGGCAGCTTGATCTGGCTGTACTGGCAAAATCCCGGGAAGAAGAGACGACCCGGCCAACCCTTAAAGAACTGGCAGCGAAGCTGTCCGGAGGAGTGAATGGTTACAGTCGCTGAACTGCAGGCGCTGCGTCAGGCGCGCCTTGATTTATTAACCGGTAAACGGGTGGTGTCTGTCCAGAAAGATGGTCGCAGAATTGAATATACGGCAGCTTCTCTGGATGAGCTTAACCGGGCGATCAATGATGCGGAGTCGGTACTGGGGACAACCCGCCGTCGCCGTCGTCCGCTGGGAGTGAGGTTATGAAACGAACGCCTGTCCTGATTGATGTGAACGGCGTTCCGCTTCGGGAGAGCCTCAGCTACAACGGTGGCGGTGCAGGATTTGGCGGGCAAATGGCAGAGTGGTTGCCACCCTCGCAGAGTGCCGATGCGGCCCTGCTGCCCGCGTTGCGTCTGGGGAATGCCCGTGCAGATGATCTGGTGCGCAATAACGGAATAGCGGCCAATGAGGTGGCCCTGCATAAGGATCACATTGTCGGGCATATGTTTCTGATTAGCTACCGTCCGAACTGGCGCTGGCTGGGGATGCGGGAGACCGCGGCAAAAAGTTTTGTCGATGAGGTGGAGGCGGCCTGGTCAGAATACGCAGAAGGGATGTTTGGTGAGATCGACGTGGAAGGGAAACGCACGTTTACGGAATTTATCCGTGAAGGTGTGGGCGTTCATGCGTTTAACGGCGAAATCTTTGTGCAGCCGGTCTGGGATACGGAGAGCACGCAACTGTTTCGTACGCGTTTTAAAGCCGTGAGTCCGAAACGGGTGGACACGCCAGGACACGGTATCGGGAACCGTTTTCTGCGGGCCGGTGTGGAGGTTGATCGATATGGCCGTGCCGTTGCGTACCATATCTGTGAGGATGATTTTCCTCGCTCCGGGAGTGGACGATGGGAACGGATCCCGCGTGAACTTCCCACCGGGCGTCCGGCCATGCTGCATATTTTCGAGCCGGTGGAGGACGGGCAGACCCGTGGAGCCAATCAGTTTTACAGCGTTATGGAACGGCTGAAGATGCTGGACTCCCTGCAGGCAACACAGCTTCAGTCGGCCATAGTGAAGGCGATGTATGCAGCGACGATTGAAAGTGACCTTGATACCGAAAAGGCCTTTGAATATATCGCCGGTGCGCCGCAGGGGCAGAAGGATAATCCGCTTATTAATATTCTGGATAAGTTCTCCACCTGGTATGACACGAATAGCGTGACGCTGGGCGGTGTCAAAATTCCGCACCTTTTCCCCGGTGATGATCTGAAACTTCAGACCGCGCAGGATTCAGACAATGGATTTTCGGCGCTTGAACAGGCGCTGCTGCGGTATATCGCCGCCGGTCTTGGCGTTTCCTACGAACAGTTGTCCCGTGATTACTCGAAGGTCAGTTATTCAAGTGCCCGCGCATCCGCCAATGAGTCGTGGCGCTATTTTATGGGGCGGCGAAAATTTATTGCGTCCCGACTGGCCACGCAGATGTTTTCCTGCTGGCTGGAAGAGGCACTTCTTCGGGGGATTATTCGTCCGCCACGGGCACGTTTTGATTTTTATCAGGCGCGATCAGCCTGGTCACGGGCTGAGTGGATTGGAGCCGGAAGAATGGCCATTGACGGGCTCAAGGAGGTTCAGGAATCAGTGATGCGCATTGAGGCCGGACTGAGCACGTATGAGAAAGAGCTGGCGCTGATGGGCGAGGATTATCAGGACATTTTCCGCCAGCAGGTCAGGGAATCTGCAGAGCGGGAAAAAGCCGGACTCTCACGTCCGGTGTGGATAGCGCAGGCGTATCAGCAGCAGATAGCGGAGAGTCGCAGGCCGGAAGAGGAGACAACACCACGTGAGACGTAATCTTTCACACATTATTGCAGCAGCATTCAATGAACCGCTGCTTCTGGAGCCCGCCTATGCGCGGGTTTTCTTTTGCGCGCTCGGGCGCGAGATGGGGGCAGCAAGTCTTTCGGTACCACAACAGCAGGTACAGCTTGATGCACCCGGAATGCTGGCTGAAACGGACGAGTACATGGCCGGAGGTAAACGACCGGCCCGTGTTTACCGGGTGGTGAACGGTATTGCTGTACTGCCGGTGACAGGCACGCTGGTGCACCGGCTGGGGGGGATGCGGCCATTTTCCGGAATGACAGGCTATGACGGCATTGTCGCCTGTCTTCAGCAGGCAATGGCGGATAGCCAGGTGCGGGGTGTACTGCTGGACATTGACAGTCCGGGCGGGCAGGCCGCCGGTGCGTTTGACTGTGCTGACATGATTTACCGCCTCCGTCAGCAGAAGCCGGTCTGGGCACTGTGCAATGACACGGCCTGTTCTGCAGCCATGCTGCTGGCGTCGGCCTGCTCCCGACGGCTGGTTACCCAGACATCCCGTATCGGCTCCATTGGCGTGATGATGAGCCATGTCAGCTATGCCGGTCATCTGGCGCAGGCCGGTGTGGATATCACGCTGATTTACTCAGGGGCGCACAAGGTGGATGGCAATCAGTTTGAAGCGTTGCCGGAAGAGATTCGCCAGGACATGCAGCAGCGGATTGATGCGGCGCGCCGGATGTTTGCCGAAAAAGTGGCGATGTATACCGGTCTGTCTGTTGATGCAGTCACGGGAACAGAGGCCGCCGTTTTTGAAGGTCAGTCCGGCATTGAGGCCGGGCTGGCGGATGAATTAATCAATGCGTCGGATGCCATCAGCGTGATGGCTGCGGCGCTGAACACACATGATACAGGAGGCACTATGCCGCAATTAACTGCAACGGAAGCTGCCGCGCAGGAGAACCAGCGAGTGATGGGGATCCTGACGTGTCAGGAAGCGAAAGGACGTGAACACCTTGCCACGATGCTGGCAGGACAACAGGGCATGAGCGTTGAACAGGCCCGGGCGATTCTGACCGCGGCAGCACCACAGCAGCCGGTGGCATCCACGCAGAGTGAAGCCGATCGCATTATGGCGTGTGAAGAGGCTAAAGGTCGTGAACAACTGGCGGCAACGCTGGCGGCGATGCCGGAGATGACGGTGGAAAAAGCCCGCCCGATCCTTGCGGCTGCACCACTGGCGGATGCCGGACCCTCACTCCGTGATCAGATTATGGCTCTGGATGAGGCAAAAGGGGCTGAGGCGCAGGCTGAAAAACTGGCGGCGTTTCCCGGAATGACGGTGGAGGCTGCCCGCGACATTCTGTCCTCATCGCCGGATAAAGCAGAACCGGTCTCTGCATCCACAACCGCCCTGTTTGAACATTTCATGGCGAATCATTCACCGGCAGCGGTGCGGGGTGGCGTGTCACAGACGTCAGCAGACGGTGATGCGGACGTGAAAATGCTCATGGCCATGCCATGAAGTCAGTGCTGACCATCAATATGAGGTTTTTACAATATGGTAACGAAAACCATCACTGAACAACGTGCAGAAGTACGTATTTTTGCCGGTAATGATCCGGCTCATACCGCCACAGGCAGCAGCGGGATTTCTCAGGCAACACCGGCACTGACGCCCCTGATGCTGGATGAAGCCAGCGGGAAACTGGTTGTCTGGGATGGACAGAAAGCCGGTAGTGCGGTTGGCATACTGGTACTGCCGCTTGAAGGCACAGAGGCGGTGCTGACGTATTACAAGTCGGGGACCTTTGCGACGGAGGGAATCCGCTGGCCTGAAAGTGTGGATGAACACAAAAAGGCCAACGCCTTTACCGGCAGTGCCCTGAGTCACGCGGCGCTGCCGTAACACGTTATCAGGCCACCGCGTTGGCCTGACTGATTTCTTAATGAAAGGAACTGATTTATGGGATTGTTTACGACCCGCCAGTTACTCGGTTATACCGAACAAAAAGTGAAATTCCGTGCGCTGTTTCTGGAGCTGTTTTTCCGCCGTACGGTGAATTTCCACACCGAAGAGGTGATGCTGGACAAAATTACCGGAAAAACGCCGGTGGCGGCCTATGTCTCCCCGATCGTTGAAGGAAAAGTGCTTCGCCATCGCGGTGGTGAAACCCGCGTGTTACGTCCGGGCTACGTCAAGCCCAAACACGAATTTAATTACCAGCAGGCGGTTGAGCGCCTTCCTGGTGAAGATCCGGCTCAGCTGAACGACCCGGCCTACCGTCGTCTGCGTATCATTACCGATAACCTCAAACAGGAAGAGCACGCCATTGTCCAGGTGGAAGAAATGCAGGCGGTGAATGCCGTGCTGTATGGCAAATACACCATGGAAGGGGATCAGTTTGATACTGTCGAGGTGGATTTCGGGCGCTCTGAAGGAAATAACATTGAGCAGGCTGACGGTAAAAAATGGTCTGAGCAGGACCGTGATACGTTTGATCCGACGCATGATATTGACCTCTACTGCGATCAGGCCAGCGGCCTTGTGAATATCGCCATTATGGACGGTACGGTCTGGCGTCTGCTGAATGGCTTTAAGCTGTTCCGCGAAAAACTGGATACCCGTCGCGGCTCAAATTCACAACTCGAAACGGCAGTGAAAGATCTGGGGGCGGTGGTGTCCTTCAAGGGGTATTACGGCGATCTGGCCATTGTGGTGGCGAAAACGTCTTATGTGGCAGAGGACGGTACCGAAAAACGTTATCTGCCGGAGGGCATGCTGGTGCTGGGGAATACGGCAGCAGAGGGCATTCGTTGCTATGGTGCCATTCAGGATGCGCAGGCGTTGTCCGAAGGTGTGGTGGCCTCTTCCCGTTATCCGAAACACTGGCTGACTGTGGGCGATCCGGCCCGTGAATTCACCATGACGCAGTCCGCACCGCTGATGGTGCTGCCGGATCCGGATGAGTTTGTGGTGGTACAGGTGAAATAATCCGTGAGCGGGGGCGAAATGCCCCCGTGTCTTTTTTCACAGGAGGCTGAGATGGCAACAAAAGAAGAAAATCTGAATCGTCTTCGTCAACTGGCTGGCCTGCTGGGGCGCGAGGCGGATATGTCGGGGAGTGCTGCGGATATTGCTCAACGTGTGTCTGAGTGGGAAGAGGAGCTTGCTGTTTCCCCGGAGGGCATTATGCACTCTGATGAGAGCGGGGCTGATCAAAATCACACAGACGATGGTGAGCAGTTGCACAACACTGATGCTACGGATGATGTTAAAGCGGTCCGTGTGCGGAAATGCCTGCATGTGATGGGGTATTGCCCGGAGACAGGCCGTCCCGTTGAACTGACGTACCGGGGCATGCGTGTTATGGTGCCATCACCACTGGCGACAGCCATGATACAGCACGGAACGGCTGAGCATGCGTGATTTTCAGAATGCCTTTGATGCTGCCCTCGCCGGGGTGGACAGTACGATCGTTGAAGTGATGGGGATCCGTGCGCAGTTCACCTCCGGAGCACAACGTGGCGGCGAAGTTCAGGGGGTTTTTGACGATCCGGAGTCGCTGGGTTTTGCCGGTGGCGGGGTCCGTATTGAAGGAAGCAGCCCGTCATTATTTGTGCGGACGGATACGGTGCGTGCCGTGCGGCGTGGTGACACGCTGACCATTAACGGCGAGATGTTCTGGGTGGATCGTGTTTCTCCGGATGACGGGGGAAGCTGTTATCTCTGGCTCAACCGTGGGCAACCACCCGCTGTTAACCGGCGACGATAAACGCAGGGTGAAATTATGGCGATAAAAGGGCTTGATCAGGCGATTGATAATCTGAGCCGGGTTCGTAAAAACGCCATTCCGGCGGCTTCAGCAATGACGATTAACCGCGTGGCCACAACGGCGATTAATCAGTCTTCATCACAGGTTGCCCGGGAGACAAAGGTACGCCGGAAACTGGTTAAGGAACGGTCCAGACTGAAACGGGCCACGGTCAGAAATCCGAATGCCAGAATTATCGTTAACCGCGGTGATCTCCCTGTGATTAAGCTGGGGATCAGAATGCTGGGGCGTCGTCCGGACAGCATACTCAAAGCCGGTCAGCATCGTTATCAGCGGGCATTTATCCAGCGATTAAATAATGGGCGCTGGCATGTTATGCAACGTCTTCCCCAGGCCAGATATGAGGAGGGCAATGACGACAAGGGAAGGAAAAAGCGTAATCGCCTTCCCATTCAGGTGGTGAAAATCCCGATGGCGGCCCCACTGAAACAGGCATTTGATGAGAATGTTGACCGTATCCGGCGTGAACGCCTGCCTAAAGAACTGGCATACGCGCTGAAACAACAACTGAGGATTGCGATAAAACGATGAAACACACTGACATTCGTGCCGCAGTGCTGGATGCACTCGAGCAGCATGAACACGGGGCGACGCTGTTTGATGGTCGCCCCGTTGTTTTTGACGAAGAGGATTTTCCTGCGATCGCGGTTTATCTGACGGATGCAGAGTATACCGGTGAAGAGCTGGATGCAGATACCTGGCGGGCCACGCTGCATATTGAGGTGTTTTTACCGGCACAGGTACCGGATTCAGAGCTTGATCAGTGGATGGAAAGCCGGATTTACCCGGCGATGACTGCGATCCCGGCACTGGCAGGACTGATTACCACGATGGTTACGCAGGGCTATGAGTATCGTCGTGATGACGATATGGCGTTATGGAGCTCTGCGGATCTGACTTATTCCATTACATACGAGATGTGAGGACGATATGGCAACACCAAATCCCCTGGAGCCGGTAAAAGGTGCCGGTACCACTCTGTGGGTTTACAACGGCAAGGCTGATGCTTATGCAAACCCGTTGTCAGACGATGACTGGCAGCGACTGGCTAAGGTGAAGGATCTGACGCCGGGCGAGATGACGGCTGAATCCTACGATGATAACTACCTGGATGATGAAGACGCGGACTGGAGCGCGACCGGGCAGGGGCAGAAATCTGCAGGTGATACCAGTTTTACGCTGGCCTGGAAACCGGGAGAGGAAGGTCAGAAAGGGCTTATAGGCTGGTTTGAAAGCGGCGATGTCCGGGCCTATAAAATCCGTTTTCCGAATGGCACGGTGGATGTGTTTCGTGGCTGGGTCAGCAGTATCGGTAAGGCCGTGACGGCGAAAGAAGTGATCACCCGCACGGTGAAAGTCACTAACGTGGGTAAACCTTCTGTAGCGGAAGAACGCAGCAAAATTACGCCGGTCACTGCGATTAAGGTAACGCCGACAGGTACGGTTGAAAAAGGGAAAACAACCACCCTGACCGTTACTGTGGAACCGGAAAATGCAACGGATAAGACATTCAGGGCGATTTCCGCCGATCCATCAAAAGCCACCATTAGCGTGAAAGATATGACGATTACTGTGACGGGGGTTAAGGATGGAAAAGTCAGCATCCCTGTGATTTCCGGTAATGGTCAGTTTGCTGCGGTGGCTGAAATTACCGTTAATAATGTGCCGGGTGGCTAAAGAGCTGAGAGATAAGCGATGTTCCTGAAAACAGAACAATTTGAATATAACGGTGTATCCGTCACGCTTTCTGAGCTGTCTGCGCTGCAGCGTATTGAGCATCTTGCCCTCCTGAAACGGCGGGCAGAAGAGGCTGAAGCCAGCGGCAACCTGCAGGTGAGTGTGGAAGATCTTGTCAGAACCGGCGCGTTTCTGGTGGCGATGTCCCTGTGGCATAACCATCCACAGAAAACGCAGTCACCGTCAATGAATGAGGCCGTGATGAAGATAGAGCAGGAAGTGCTCACCACCTGGCCTGCCGATGCCATTGCCCGGGCGGAAGACGTGGTGTTGTGCCTGTCCGGGATGATCGAAGCTGTTCGTCCGGATACTGATATTACTGAAGTGGCGAAAAATAACACGCTGACTGATGATGATTTTTCTGCGGGAAAGTCTTCGACGGCGAGCTGAACTTTGCCCTCAGACTGGCGCGTGAGATGGGGAGACCCGACTGGCGCGCCATGCTTGCCGGGATGACATCCACCGAATATGCCGACTGGCACCGTTTTTACCGCACGCATTATTTTCAGGATACCCAGCTGGATATGCATTTTTCCGGGCTGACGTACGCTGTACTCAGCCTGTTTTTTTGCGATCCGGATATGCATCCCTCTGATTTCAGTCTGCTTGTCCCCCGGCATGAGGAAGAGCAGGTGGAGAGGCCGGATGAGGACAAAATGCTGATGCAGAAAGCGGCAGGACTTGCCGGAGGCGTCCGGTTCGGTGGGGACGGAGGGCGCGATATTTTATCGTCTGCGGATGTGGCGGATGTCATGGTGGATGATGCCGCATTAATGATGGCTTCAGCGGGGATTCCGGGAGGTGTGAGATATGTCCCAGCCGGTTGGTGATCTTGTTATTGACCTTAGTCTGGATGCTGTCCGTTTCGATGAGCAGATGAGCCGGGTAAGGCGTCATTTTTCAGGTCTGGATACCGACGCCAGAAAAACCGCCAGTGCTGTTGAACAGGGCCTGAGCCGCCAGGCGCTGGCTGCACAAAAAGCAGGGATTTCCGTCGGGCAGTATAAAGCGGCCATGCGAACCCTGCCCGCACAGTTTACGGATATCGCCACGCAGCTTGCCGGTGGTCAGAATCCCTGGCTGATCCTGCTGCAACAGGGCGGTCAGGTGAAGGACTCCTTCGGCGGGATGATCCCCATGTTCAGGGGGCTTGCCGGTGCGATCACCCTGCCGATGGTGGGGGCCACCTCGCTGGCGGTGGCGACCGGTGCGCTGGCGTATGCCTGGTATCAGGGCAACTCAACCCTGTCCGATTTCAACAAAACGCTGGTCCTTTCCGGCAATCAGGCGGGACTGACGGCAGATCGTATGCTGGTCCTGTCCAGAGCCGGGCAGGCGGCAGGGCTGACGTTTAACCAGACCAGCGAGTCACTCAGCGCACTGGTTAAGGCGGGGGTAAGCGGTGAGGCTCAGATTGCGTCCATCAGCCAGAGTGTGGCGCGTTTCTCCTCTGCATCCGGCGTGGAGGTGGACAAGGTCGCTGAAGCCTTCGGGAAGCTGACCACAGACCCGACGTCGGGGCTGACGGCGATGGCACGCCAGTTCCATAACGTGACGGCGGAGCAGATTGCGTATGTTGCTCAGTTGCAGCGTTCCGGCGATGAAGCCGGGGCATTGCAGGCGGCGAACGAGGCCGCAACGAAAGGGTTTGATGACCAGACCCGCCGCCTGAAAGAGAACATGGGCACGCTGGAGACCTGGGCAGACAGGACTGCGCGGGCATTCAAATCCATGTGGGATGCGGTGCTGGATATTGGTCGTCCTGATACCGCGCAGGAGATGCTGATTAAGGCAGAGGCTGCGTTTAAGAAAGCAGACGACATCTGGAATCTGCGCAAGGATGATTATTTTGTTAACGATGAAGCGCGGGCGCGTTACTGGGATGATCGTGAAAAGGCCCGTCTTGCGCTTGAAGCCGCCCGAAAGAAGGCTGAGCAGCAGACTCAACAGGACAAAAATGCGCAGCAGCAGAGCGATACCGAAGCGTCACGGCTGAAATATACCGAAGAGGCGCAGAAGGCTTACGAACGGCTGCAGACGCCGCTGGAGAAATATACCGCCCGTCAGGAAGAACTGAACAAGGCACTGAAAGACGGGAAAATCCTGCAGGCGGATTACAACACGCTGATGGCGGCGGCGAAAAAGGATTATGAAGCGACGCTGAAAAAGCCGAAACAGTCCGGCGTGAAGGTGTCTGCGGGCGATCGTCAGGAAGACAGTGCTCATGCTGCCCTGCTGACGCTTCAGGCAGAACTCCGGACGCTGGAGAAGCATGCCGGAGCAAATGAGAAAATCAGCCAGCAGCGCCGGGATTTGTGGAAGGCGGAGAGTCAGTTCGCGGTACTGGAGGAGGCGGCGCAACGTCGCCAGCTGTCTGCACAGGAGAAATCCCTGCTGGCGCATAAAGATGAGACGCTGGAGTACAAACGCCAGCTGGCTGCACTTGGCGACAAGGTTACGTATCAGGAGCGCCTGAACGCGCTGGCGCAGCAGGCGGATAAATTCGCACAGCAGCAACGGGCAAAACGGGCCGCCATTGATGCGAAAAGCCGGGGGCTGACTGACCGGCAGGCAGAACGGGAAGCCACGGAACAGCGCCTGAAGGAACAGTATGGCGATAATCCGCTGGCGCTGAATAACGTCATGTCAGAGCAGAAAAAGACCTGGGCGGCTGAAGACCAGCTTCGCGGGAACTGGATGGCAGGCCTGAAGTCCGGCTGGAGTGAGTGGGAAGAGAGCGCCACGGACAGTATGTCGCAGGTAAAAAGTGCAGCCACGCAGACCTTTGATGGTATTGCACAGAATATGGCGGCGATGCTGACCGGCAGTGAGCAGAACTGGCGCAGCTTCACCCGTTCCGTGCTGTCCATGATGACAGAAATTCTGCTTAAGCAGGCAATGGTGGGGATTGTCGGGAGTATCGGCAGCGCCATTGGCGGGGCTGTTGGTGGCGGCGCATCCGCGTCAGGCGGTACAGCCATTCAGGCCGCTGCGGCGAAATTCCATTTTGCAACCGGAGGATTTACGGGAACCGGCGGCAAATATGAGCCAGCGGGGATTGTTCACCGTGGTGAGTTTGTCTTCACGAAGGAGGCAACCAGCCGGATTGGCGTGGGGAATCTTTACCGGCTGATGCGCGGCTATGCCACCGGCGGTTATGTCGGTACACCGGGCAGCATGGCAGACAGCCGGTCGCAGGCGTCCGGGACGTTTGAGCAGAATAACCATGTGGTGATTAACAACGACGGCACGAACGGGCAGATAGGTCCGGCTGCTCTGAAGGCGGTGTATGACATGGCCCGCAAGGGTGCCCGTGATGAAATTCAGACACAGATGCGTGATGGTGGCCTGTTCTCCGGAGGTGGACGATGAAGACCTTCCGCTGGAAAGTGAAACCAGGTATGGATGTGGCTTCGGTCCCTTCTGTAAGAAAGGTGCGCTTTGGTGATGGCTATTCTCAGCGAGCGCCTGCCGGGCTGAATGCCAACCTGAAAACGTACAGCGTGACGCTTTCTGTCCCCCGTGAGGAGGCCACGGTACTGGAGTCGTTTCTGGAAGAGCACGGGGGCTGGAAATCCTTTCTGTGGACGCCGCCTTATGAGTGGCGGCAGATAAAGGTGACCTGCGCAAAATGGTCGTCGCGGGTCAGTATGCTGCGTGTTGAGTTCAGCGCAGAGTTTGAACAGGTGGTGAACTGATGCAGGATATCCGGCAGGAAACACTGAATGAATGCACCCGTGCGGAGCAGTCGGCCAGCGTGGTGCTCTGGGAAATCGACCTGACAGAGGTCGGTGGAGAACGTTATTTTTTCTGTAATGAGCAGAACGAAAAAGGTGAGCCGGTCACCTGGCAGGGGCGACAGTATCAGCCGTATCCCATTCAGGGGAGCGGTTTTGAACTGAATGGCAAAGGCACCAGTACGCGCCCCACGCTGACGGTTTCTAACCTGTACGGTATGGTCACCGGGATGGCGGAAGATATGCAGAGTCTGGTCGGCGGAACGGTGGTCCGGCGTAAGGTTTACGCCCGTTTTCTGGATGCGGTGAACTTCGTCAACGGAAACAGTTACGCCGATCCGGAGCAGGAGGTGATCAGCCGCTGGCGCATTGAGCAGTGCAGCGAACTGAGCGCGGTGAGTGCCTCCTTTGTACTGTCCACGCCGACGGAAACGGATGGCGCTGTTTTTCCGGGACGTATCATGCTGGCCAACACCTGCACCTGGACCTATCGCGGTGACGAGTGCGGTTATAGCGGTCCGGCTGTCGCGGATGAATATGACCAGCCAACGTCCGATATCACGAAGGATAAATGCAGCAAATGCCTGAGCGGTTGTAAGTTCCGCAATAACGTCGGCAACTTTGGCGGCTTCCTTTCCATTAACAAACTTTCGCAGTAAATCCCATGACACAGACAGAATCAGCGATTCTGGCGCACGCCCGGCGATGTGCGCCAGCGGAGTCGTGCGGCTTCGTGGTAAGCACGCCGGAGGGGGAAAGATATTTCCCCTGCGTGAATATCTCCGGTGAGCCGGAGGCGTATTTCCGTATGTCGCCGGAAGACTGGCTGCAGGCAGAAATGCAGGGTGAGATTGTGGCGCTGGTCCACAGCCACCCCGGTGGCCTGCCCTGGCTGAGTGAGGCTGACAGGCGGCTGCAGGTGCAGAGCGATTTGCCTTGGTGGCTGGTCTGCCGGGGTGAGATTCATAAATTCCGCTGTGTGCCGCATCTTACCGGGCGGCGCTTTGAGCACGGGGCGACGGACTGTTACACGCTGTTCCGGGATGCTTATCATCTGGCGGGGATTGAGATGCCGGACTTTCATCGTGAGGATGACTGGTGGCGTAACGGCCAGAATCTCTATCTGGATAATCTGGAGGCGACGGGGCTGTATCAGGTGCCGTTGTCAGCGGCACAGCCGGGCGATGTGCTGCTGTGCTGTTTTGGTTCATCGGTGCCGAATCACGCCGCAATTTACTGCGGCGACGGCGAGCTGCTGCACCATATTCCTGAACAACTGAGCAAACGAGAGAGGTACACCGACAAATGGCAGCGACGCACACACTCCCTCTGGCGTCACCGGGCATGGCGCGCATCTGCCTTTACGGGGATTTACAACGATTTGGCCGCCGCATCGACCTTCGTGTAAAAACGGGGGCTGAAGCCATCCGGGCACTGGCCACACAGCTCCCGGCGTTTCGTCAGAAACTGAGCGACGGCTGGTATCAGGTACGGATTGCCGGGCGGGACGTCAGCACGTCCGGGTTAACGGCGCAGTTACATGAGACTCTGCCTGATGGCGCTGTGATTCATATTGTTCCCAGAGTCGCCGGGGCCAAGTCAGGTGGCGTATTCCAGATTGTCCTGGGGGCTGCCGCCATTGCCGGATCATTCTTTACCGCCGGAGCCACCCTTGCAGCATGGGGGGCAGCCATTGGGGCCGGTGGTATGACCGGCATCCTGTTTTCTCTCGGTGCCAGTATGGTGCTCGGTGGTGTGGCGCAGATGCTGGCACCGAAAGCCAGAACTCCCCGTACACAGACAACGGATAACGGTAAGCAGAACACCTATTTCTCCTCACTGGATAACATGGTTGCCCAGGGCAATGTTCTGCCTGTTCTGTACGGGGAAATGCGCGTGGGGTCACGCGTGGTTTCTCAGGAGATCAGCACGGCAGACGAAGGGGACGGTGGTCAGGTTGTGGTGATTGGTCGCTGATGCAAAATGTTTTATGTGAAACCGCCTGCGGGCGGTTTTGTCATTTATGGAGCGTGAGGAATGGGTAAAGGAAGCAGTAAGGGGCATACCCCGCGCGAAGCGAAGGACAACCTGAAGTCCA
>OBVO01000635.1_pt1 | contig 19351 bp, 15 predicted proteins | sample 1495151 | NCBI WGS metagenome assembly OBVO01 (sample SAMEA2580019, study PRJEB22360) | human gut metagenome | reverse complement strand
CATGGGCTTTTGGACCCGCTCAAACGCGGAGGTCTGCCTGCTGGCAACCAGAGGCCGTCCGAAACGCCAATGTGCGGGAATCCATCAGTTTGTGATCTCCCATATTGAGCAGCACAGCAAGAAACCGGACGAGGTGCGGGATAAGATCGTAAAACTCATGGGCGATCAGCCCAGAGTGGAACTGTTTGCAAGACAAAAGACACCCGGCTGGGATGTATGGGGCAATGAAGTGAACTGTACGCTGACTATGCCGGAGCGAAAGGGGTGATTTTGATAGAACAAGATGCAAAGCGGCTGCTTATGGAACGGCTGGACGAGTGCTTGAAGGTTCATGCGGATATGCTGGATGCACAGAACATCGGCAGTATTTACGAGTTACAGGGACTTTCGGAACTCCACTATTATCTGAAGGTTGAGCATGTATTTACTCCGGCGGAAGTAGAGGCGCTTCTTTCTTTTCAGGACCCGTTGGATGTAGCCCGATGGTGTTGGGAAGAAAATAACCATGAACACAGTTTCCCGATCTGCGATCTTCTCAAAGAAATTGATGCAGCGCAAAAATTTGAACATTTCACAAGCGAACCTTCCGCACAGGACAAATATACGCTCCTGATGAAACGGCTGGGACAGAATTACTTTGCTTACAGGGAAAGCCTTATGTCAAGAGATAAGGAATCCTTAATTGAAAAAGCTGCTGAAATTACAGCCATGCAGGAGGCGTATTCCTATCTGACAACAAAGTTTGAGTTCAGGGATGAAATGCTGGATGATGTGCTGGCGCTTGAGAATCCTTTGAAATACTTTGCAGACCGTTGGCTTATGCCGGTTTCAGATGTGTTCGACGTGGATATGGATATTCGGGAAAATATTGCCGGAATCCGAGACAGCCAGGAATACCTGTGTCAGAGAGAGCCGGCTGTTTCTGTCCTGGCACGGCTGCAAAATGCGGCTCAGGAAGTGCGGGAATGTCCGGCTGTGGAGAAACCGGTACGCGATTTCGGTGCACGGTAATGGGCCGGAAATTATATTACGATGGGAGGTGTATAGATGCCTTATGTACCTGTACCAAAGGATTTAACCAAAGTTAAGACTAAGCTGGCCTTCAATCTGACGAAGCGCCAGCTTATTTGTTTCAGCCTTGCCGGACTTGTCGGCCTTCCGGTGTATTTCTTTACCCGCGGGGCGATCGGCAATTCGGCGGCTGTACTTTTGATGATCGGGCTGATGATGCCCTTTTTCTTCTTCGCCATGTATGAGCGTGACGGGCAGCCGGCAGAAAAGATCTTGAAGAACCGGCTCCGTTATAAGCTCTGGCCGAAGGACCGTCCATACAGGACGGATAACCTGTATAAATCTATGTCAAAGAAGGAGGTTACAAAGATTGCCAAAAAACAAGCAGCAGGAAGCTCAGGAAAAGCGTCTGCAAAAAAACATCAGGCAGGCCAAAAAGACCGGAGCCGATGCAAAGCAGGGCAAAACTAAGTCTGCCCGTTCCAAGCCGTCTAAAAAAGGCGGCTTTTTTGCCGGGCTGAAAGCAGATGCCCCGCAGACGGTCCAGCAGAGCATTCCCTACCGTGAAATGTACCGGGATGGGATCTGCCGGCTGACCGATACCCTTTACACCAAAACGGTGCAGTTTTTTGATATTAACTATCAGCTTGCACAGGCAGATGATAAAGCACAGATCTTCGAGGGTTACTGCGATTTCTTAAATTACTTCGACGCCTCGATCCATGTGCAGCTTACCTTTATCAACCAGCGAGCCAATATGCAGGATTTTACCAAAAGCATTGACATCCCTCCCCGCGGCGACGAGTATGACGGAATCCGCAAGGAATACGGGGATATGTTAAAGAACCAGTTGCAGAAAGGAAATAACGGTCTCACCAAACGCAAATACATTACCTTTGGGATCGAGGCAGATGACCTGCGTACTGCGAAAATGCGTCTGGAACGCATTGAAACGGATGTGCTGGCAAATTTCAAGACTCTGGGAGTTCAGGCGAGATCCTTAAACGGACTGGAACGTCTGGAACTTCTTCACAGCCAGCTTCACCCGGACGGCCAGGAAAAGTTTCATTTCCAGTGGTCGGATCTGCCTAAGACCGGTCTTTCTACCAAAGACTTCGTTTCCCCATCCGGGCTGTCTTTTTCAAAGGATGGAAAGACATTTCGGGTAGGCGACCATTCCGGTGCTGTCTCCTTTTTGCAGATTCTAGCGCCGGAGCTTACTGACCGGCTTTTAGCGGATCTTCTTGACTTAAACGACGCCGTGACCGTCAACCTGCATATCCAGTCTATCGACCAGGCGCAGGCGATCCGAAACATCAAGCGCAAAATGTCGGACCTGCAGAAAATGACCATTGAGGAACAAAAGAAAGCGGTCCGATCCGGGTATGACATGGACATCATTCCCACCGACCTTGCCACCTATGGAGAGGAAGCCAAAAATCTTTTGCAGGATTTGCAGAGCCGCAATGAGCGCATGTTCCTTGTGACGGTACTGGTGGAAAATATCGCTGCCAAACGCCAAAAGCTGTTCAATGATATTTTTGCCGCTTCGGGTGTGGCACAGAAATACAACTGTGCCTTAAAACGGCTGGATTACCAGCAGGAACAGGGGCTTATGTCCTCGCTTGCTCTTGGTACGAACCAGATTGAAATTGAGCGCGGGCTTACGACCAGCAGCACAGCGATTTTTGTACCGTTTACGACCTGTGAACTGTTCCAGGAGGGCGAGGCGTTGTATTACGGCCTGAACGCCCTTTCCAATAACCTGATCATGGCGAACAGAAAAACGCTGAAAAACCCCAATGGGCTGTTTCTCGGTACCCCAGGAAGCGGTAAATCTTTCTCTGCCAAGCGTGAGATCGTCAATGTGTTCCTTCTGACGGAGGACGACATCATTATCGCTGACCCGGAAAATGAGTATGGGCCGCTGGTACAGCAGTTCGGTTCCCAGGGGCAGGTCATTGATATTTCCCCTACTTCCACGAACTACATCAACCCGATGGACATCAATCTGGACTATTCCGATGATGAAAACCCGATCACTTTGAAAAGTGATTTTATCCTGTCGCTGTGTGACCTTATCATCGGCGGCAAAGAAGGGCTTTCCCCCATTGAAAGGACGATCATCGACCGTTGTACCAGACTGGTGTACCGGGAATACCTGCAGGACCCGTGCCCGGAAAATATGCCGATCTTAGGTGATCTTTACGAGCTGCTTTTGAAACAGTCTGAACCGGAGGCGCAGAATATCGCAACGGCGCTGGAAATCTATGTCAATGGTTCCCTTAACGTGTTCAACCACCGTTCCAATATCCAGATGGATCAACACCGGGTACTGTGTTTCCAGCTTAAGTCACTGGGAAAAGCCTTAAAGGAAATCGGGCTTTTGATCATGCAGGATGCGGTGTGGAACCGTGTCACGGCCAATCGCTCCAAACATAAAACAACCTGGTTCTATATCGACGAATTCCATCTTCTTTTGAAAGGGCAGACAGGAAGTTTCAGCGTGGAGATCTGGAAACGCTTCCGTAAATGGGGCGGAATCCCGTCAGGTTTAACGCAGAATGTCAAGGACCTTCTAGCTTCCCGTGAGATCGAAAATATTTTTGAGAACTCGGACTTTATCTATATGCTCAACCAGGCCCAGGGAGACCGTCAGATTTTGGCAAAGCAGTTGGGGATCTCCCCGCACCAGCTTTCGTATGTGACCCATTCCGGTCCCGGCGAGGGGCTTTTGTTCTTTGGAAATGTGATCATCCCCTTTGTGGACCACTTCCCGAAGGACACACTTTTGTACAGTGTGCTTACCACAAGACCGGATGAAGTGGCGGGGACCAAAGCGTGAGACAAAAATTAAAATGGATCGGAGGTGAGAACAATGGCACACGACAGGGAATTTCAAAGGAAGCGCAAAGATACCCGGATGCCGGTGCGTGATTCCCACGGGGAGGATCAGCCGGCAGTCAGGCAGACCGAACAGGATTTTGACCTGCGCAGGGCACGGGACACCCCTTCTTCTGTCACCGGCAAAACACACAGGCAGGACATCCCTGTACAGACGGAATTTTCCCAGCTATCACCGGAAACACCGGTGTCCTTGCTGGAACAGGGCGATGCTTATGCGGCCGCTTTGGATGTTTTTTCGGATCGCTTTGAGATACCGGATGCTACCGGAACAGAGTCCCCGACACAGGACAACGGACGAAGCAATTTCCGGCAGGAGGTTTCCAGGCGTTCTTTTGTAACAGAGGATGTGACAGACCATGATACCGGACAATATGCACCTTCTTCCGAAGGATCAGCCCCACCGAGCGGCACAGACAGATCCGGTCAGGGACATCGTTATCGGACACATCAGCATGGGAACAAATATCAGCAGCGTTTTCAGGAAGCGGCACAGGCGGAGGAACAGGCAGCACAAAAGGAAAAGGGGGGGGATAGCGAACCGCCGAAAACATCCAAGCTGGAATTTACTGCGGATGAACTGCCACCGGAGACAAAGGATAAAAAGCTCACCCATGCAAGACGGAAGGCGGAACGGACTGCACAAAAAGCAGAGCAGGCGCAAAATCGTCTGCCGGCCCGGAAGAAACTGCGCATGGAGACGGTTTCCGACCCGGAGACCGGAAAAGCCAAAAAACACTTAAAATTTGAAAAGGAGGTTAAATCCCAAAAGGCCCATGTAAAAGGACCTGTACCCCTGCGTCCGGTCAAGGCGGGCGCCAATACTGCCATTGGTTACGCTCATAAAAAGATTTATGAGGCAGAGGATGAAAATGTGGGGATCAAGGCAGCCCACCGCTCTGAACTTGTGGGCGAGGCGGGGCTTCGCACGGCATATCACCGGCATAAAACTGCCCCCTACCGAAAGGCAGCGAAATTACAGCAAAAATCAGCAAAGGCCAACGCAAGACTTGCCTACCGGCAGGCTCTTAGCGACCACCCGGAGCTGAAGAAACATGCGATTGCCCGGATATGGCAGAAACAAAAACTGAAAAGGCAGTATGCCAAGGCTGCCCGTGAAGCCGGGAAACAGGCAAAAAATGCCGCAGTCGCAACAGAGAGGGTCAGCGTCGGTATTGTCCATGCGGTCAAACGGCACCCTATGATCTACCTTGTCCTCCTGCTTCTCCTTTTGGTAATTTTCTTGATCATGTCCCTGTTTTCCACGTTCTCCAATATTGGGACCGGCGGTCTGGGAAGTCTGGCTGCTTCTACCTATCTTGCAGACGATCAGGACATCAATCAGGCGGAGCTTACCTATACCGAGTGGGAAACAGATCTGCAAATGGAAATAGACAGGGTGGAATCAGACCGCCCCGGTTATGACGAATACCGGTATAACCTGGGTGCGATCGAGCATGACCCGTATGTGCTGATGGGGTATCTGACTTCTGCTTATCAGGGATTTACTTACGATGAAGTGGAAAGCGTGCTGCGGCAGCTTTTCCAGGAACAATATACCCTGTCCTTTTCAGAAGAAACCGAGATCCGTTACCGCACCGAAACTTCCGTTGACCCGGAAACCGGGGAAGAAACCCAGGAGGAAGTGCCTTATGAATGGCGCATCTTAAATGTCAAGCTCACAGTCACACCTCTGGAAAACCTGGTCGTTTCCCGGATGAACGCAGACCAGAAAGAGATCTGCGAGATCCTGCTGCAGACAAAAGGAAACCGCCAGTATGTCAAAAATATCTTTGGCACCAACTGGCTCCCTTATGTGCCCAGCTACTACGGCTACCGGGTACATCCCATCAGCGGGGAAAAGAACTATCACACCGGTGTGGACATCGGGATGCCGGAGGGCACAGAGATCCTTGCCGGGCATGACGGAACAGTCACCCTTGCGGGAAATGCCAGCGGTTATGGCTTATGTGTTGCCATTGAAGGCGAGGCATACGAAGGACATACCCTGACGACCAAATACGGGCACTGTTCCCAGATCCTTGTTTCTGCCGGGCAGGAGGTCAAAGCCGGGGATGTGATCGCAAAGGTCGGGAATACCGGAAATTCCACCGGTCCCCACCTGCATTTAGAAGTCCTGGTTGACGGTCAGTATTTGAATCCCCTGTATTTTGCTGATACCGGCGATACCAGCGAACGGCACCTGCCGGAAGTTGGTTCAGGCGGCACAGGAAACTACTTCGATTATGACATTCCACCGGAAGCCCTTGCGGATGAACAGTTTGCTGCAATGATGGCCGAGGCGGAAAAATATCTTGGCTATCCGTATGTATGGGGAGGCGCAAGCCCTTCCACTTCCTTTGACTGTTCCGGCTATGTGTCCTGGGTGATCAACAACTGCGGCGTCGGCTGGAATTTCGGAAGGCTGACTGCGGACGGTCTTTTAGGTGTATGTACGCCGGTATCAAGCGCAGATGCAAAACCGGGCGACCTGATCTTCTTCCAGGGGACCTACAATACCAGCGGCGCAAGCCATGTAGGGATCTATGTAGGAAATGGAATGATGATCCACTGCGGAGACCCGATCTCTTATGCCAACATCAATACAAGCTACTGGCAGCAGCATTTTTATACATTTGGAAGATTATCATGAATTCATGATAATCTTCCTTATCAGAAAAAAAGAGTTATCAGAAAAAGAATGAGTGAAGCCACTGTTTCAAGAAAACAGCGCAATAAAAATTTCTGATAACTCTATCTGATTATTTTAGGCCGCAAAGCCTTTTTAATAGTTCTTCATTGCTGACCTTATAACGTGCAGCATTAAGGTGTTCCTTAAGCGGACTGTCATCCGGTACAGCCTGTTCGAGTGCTTTCCGCTTCAACTCCGTATCCGCATGGGCATAGATAAGCGTAGTTTCGAGATTAGAATGGCCCAGCCATTGAGAAATTAAGGTTAAATCTACACCATTCTGGTACAAGATCATCGCCCAGGAATGACGGAATAAATGCGGATGGACATTTTCAGGCACTTCTTTACAGATTTCGCGTGCCTGTTTGCCATACTTTCTGACCAGTTGCCTTACGTTATCTTCGGTCATGCGTTTTTTCATTCGGTTCCGTGTAACGTAGAACAGATGCTGCTCAGAAAATAAATGTTCCTTTGGATGAAACAGTGCAAGATATTGTTTCAGGTGCTGCACCACATCATCCCGCAATGGTATTGACCGAGTTTTCGCCCCCTTTCCGTGGATGGTCACTTTAGGATGTCTGCCTAATTGTATATCACAAAGGCGGATGTCAACGAGTTCCTGAACACGTGCCCCGGTTTTATAGAGAAACAGAAGCAGAAATGCATCTCTTTTCCCTTTTTCCGTGAAAGTGTCGGGCTGCTTCAGGATTGCATTAACAGCGTCCTCACTCATGTGCTCAACAATGGTTTCAGGCTCTTTTGCCTTTTTTACTTTTTGTATTTCCTCTAAATGGGAAATTACAGTGATGTCCTCTTGTGCTGCATATTTATAGAAAGCACGGATGCAATGCAGACGGTGGTTCCTTGTGGATATACTGCAATTACGTTCTGTTTCGAGATAATCCAAAAATTCCGAGACAGCATTACGGTCAATCATCTCAAAAGTGATTTCACTTAAAGAGATATCCCGCTTTGTCTTGATGAAATCGAAAAGTAATTCCAAAGACTTACGGTAAGAACGTATTGTATTTGGGCTGCATTTTTGTTCATCCGGCAACGAAACCAGCAGGAAATCGTGGACAAGGGAGAATAACGGGGTTAACGTGCCCATATGTCCACCTCCATTCCAATGCGGTCAATGTTTTCCCACTGTACTCCCGGAGATACCATAAGGCGTTCCGGCAGGATGTGGATGTAATAAGCGGTGTCCGAAAACTTTTCGTGTCCCATATAAGCACGAAGGTAAGGGAGCATCGCATAAAGATTCCTGCCTTCATCCAGCCAGCGCTGCAGGACTGTCGATGCAAATCGGTGGCGGAGATCATATGGCCTTAAACGTGGCAATAGTTTTGGGTCAACTTCTGGATGTGCCGCTGCCCAGCATGATTTTACAAGTGCGGTCAACTGCCATGATTTCAGGGCAGAGGAATCTGTATGGATAAAAAAATATTCATTCCCTTTGTCGAAAATAGCTCTTTGGGAACGGTACTTTTTCAGCAGCAGCAACATATCATCAGAAGCTACGACGATCCGTTCTTTCCTGCGTTTGGTTTTTGTGATGAAAAGCTCGCCGGTTTTGAAATTGATATGCTCCAGCTTTATGTTTCTGCCCTCGTTTGGCCTTAACCCGCATGAGTAGAGCAGCCGCAAAAGGACGGATGCTGTTTCGCGAAAGAATGGGTCTTTTTTATATTCCATCGTATCGGCGGCATGAAACAATGCAGCAAGTTCACTGTCTGTCAGGATGTATGGCAGATAGTCCGGCGTTTTGGGTACACAACTCATCGGCAGTATATAAGCCGATACGCCGAGATATTTTGCAAATAAGCGTATGGCGGTAGCCTTGCTGCTCAAACAGGAACGGCCTCTTGCGATTTCGTCGTAGAACCAGCCACGGACAACTTCTTTTGTCAGCTCGGTTTGTTCTGGGCAGTGTTCATAACAATACCTGTCGAAATGCTGCAGTTGCTGTTCATGCTCATTGGAGTAGCCCATAGCGGAACGAAACTCAAGATATTCCATGATAGAGGGCCTAAAAGCACTTTTAAATTCTTTCATACATGACCGCCCCCTTTTTCCGGCATGAAGCCTTCTAAATTGAGGGCACATTCTTTCAGGTGCGTGCTGTCTAAGGAGATATATTGTTTTGTCGGCTCAATGCTGGAATGGCCTAAAACCTGCGAAACCGTAGTGACTGGCACACCAGATATTACCATGTTGGTGCCCACAGCACGCCGCAGCCCATGAAATGTACATTTCGGAAGTCCGAGCTTTTTCCGGTAAACATTAAATGTCTGATAAGGCAGAGTACGTCCTAACTGTACGGCGGGGGATTTTGCACGTAAAAAAACAAACGGCAGATCACTTTTCGGACGGCCATTCAATATATAGTCCTGAATGGCTTCTCCAACGTCTGTCGTTAAAGGAAGCGCAAGCGTCTTCCCCGTTTTATGTTGGGTGATTCGGATTTCCCCGTTAATCCAGTCAATCGCATCAAAAGTCAGGTTTATGATGTCAACAGACCTTATCCCGGTGACAGCCGCTGTCATAATCATTGCATAGTCACGCTTGCCCATAGCGGTGCTGCGGTCAATAACATCCAGAACAGCGGCGATTTCATCCAGAGGGACAGGTTTTTTCACCTTATGTTCTGTAGGGGTTACAAAAGACAGCGTATCTGCAAAGCTGTTGCCCGTAATTCCTATTTCATATAGATACAAATGCAGCTTTTTAAGAGAACGCTTGATGGTATCAATACTATTGAGTGTCATGCGCCTGGAACAATCCATGAGGTATTTTCTGATAATGCTGTCATCCACCTGCGCAAATGAACCAATCCCATTAGCCAAAAGCCATTTGAAGTAAGGGTTTGCGACCTGTCGGATACTGCATTTGGTTTTGTCATTCCATTCCCCATAAGCCTTGATATCGGTTAAAAGGTCTTCGTAGTATGGGGAAAGAGCAGACGGAACCCTCCGGGCATATAAAGTTATAGAGCCTTTTTCATGGTATTCGGTCAGGTAATCAGCAGTTTTTGTAAGGAACATAAATCGTATTTTCCCGATTTCCTTTTGCTGATAGCGGTTCTCTGCGTCCCGGATAAACAGGGATACAATTTCAGGGCTGTAACAATCATATCCGTTCTCGTGGTGCAGTTGGACAATCTTTTGCAGGGCAAATTCTTTTTCCCGGATACTTCGGTGGTTATATCCATTTTGCAAAAAGATGTTGGCTGTTTGAGCTGCAAGATTTTCAATCGTTGATTGAATCAAAATAATCACCATCCTTAATGATAGTCAGGCACAAGCCTGCCAATATCATTATGACAGTAACTATCAACAAATGGCAGATACCTTATCAGAGTTATCAGGAATCATGAAGCTAACACATATCTAAAAGCAAGGATTCCGTTCAGTAATTCCTGATAACTCTTTTTTTCTGATAAGGGCGTCTGCCTTAACAGATTGGAGGTAATAAATTGAATCCTAAAATTGAAAAACTGGAAAAGGAAATTGAAAAGACCAAAACAAAGATTGCGGAAATGCAGGCAAAGCTCCATAAGCTGGAGGAACAGAAAACGGAGCTGGAAAATACCGATTATGTGGCGGTGGCGCGCAGTTTCAAACTGACGCCCCAGCAGCTTGCGGATTTTTTGAAATCACAGCAGGCGGCCCCTTCGGAAACTATTTTACCGCAGGAGAAGGAGGATGTGCATGAGGCTTAAAAAACTTTCCCTGCTGCTGGCGCTTACGCTTCTTGTAAGTGTCAGCGCATTACCTGTAACGGCTCATGCCGGCGGTTCCAAAGACACCACACCGCCAACGCTGACTGCTTCCCTGGAGGGCGATGCCCTGAAAATAGAAAGCAGTGACGATCTATCCGGCGTGGAGGCGGTCTTTGTTGATGAAAACCGTATCAACTCCCTTACCGATGGGAAAGCGTCGGTTGCACTAAAAGATTATGCAGGAACAGAAAAACAGGTAAGCATATACGCAAAGGATTATGCAGGAAACCGTTCTGATGCGGTAAAGCTGGATAATCCGTATTACAAAGAACCGGCTCCTGAAAAGAAACCTGCTGTGGCAGCACCCAGAGTCCGTCCGGTACACAGACAAAACCGCCTAAGGAAGAAAAACCTTCCGGCTCAAACGTTGCAACTCCTTCCGGCGGCGGAAATTCTTCCGGTTCAGATAACAGTACCGGACAGCAGGAAAATACTTCTGCGGTCCCGGAAGGTGCATTTACCCCGGAAGGCACCGGAACGGTACAGGACAACATCAGTGGTACGGATGGGGAAAAACAGTTTTACACCATCACTACGGACGCGGGCAATGTCTTTTATCTGGTGATCGACGGGAAACGGGAAGATAACAATGTCTACTTCTTAAACGGCGTCACAGAGTCCGACCTGATGGCGCTTGCAGAAAAGAACAATGGCAGCATGAGCATGATTCCCCAGGAAGAAAGCTGCAGCTGCACAGAAAAATGTGAGGCGGGAAAAGTCAATACCGGCTGCCCGGTCTGCAAAAATGACTTAAATGGCTGCAAAGGAAAAGAAAAGCCGACGGAAACTGAAAAACCGGCAGAACCGGAAAAGCCGAAGAAAGAAACCGGCAGCGTCGGCACGATCCTGTTTATCCTTGTTGCCTTACTTGCGGTCGGCGGAATCGGTTACTATGTAAAAATCGTGCGTCCGAAACAGCAGGCCGAGGACGATGCGGAATTTGAGGATGACGGTTATGGCGAAGGCTTTGACCCGGATGAGGCATACGGGGAACCGGAATATCTTTCAGAGGACGATTTTGACGACAAGGACAGCAAATAAGGCTGTCCTTTTAGATTTTATGAAAGTGAGGATTTTTTCATGGAACATATCATAACCAGACGCCGCGGCTTTCGCAAGCTGTTGGCGTTTTTGCTTTGTATGGCAAGCATTTTGGGGCTTCTTCCGGCTCAGGCTTTTGCCATGTCTGTCGGACAGACGGCAAGCTCCTGGCTGGGCGACCAGTATGTAGGCTCTGATGGGAACCACTACCGCGCCCCGGCGCCTTACACCTATCTTGCCTACCATACAGACGGAACCATCGACGTACACACCAGTTCCGGGGGCAATGCTTACCGGCATTATATGCTGACGGATTCTGACGGGATCAGCCACCAGGTTTACTGTGTGGAGAGCGGGATTCCTTACCATACTTCGGAAAACACCTATGTTTCAGAAAGCGGGACCAACAGCCAATATCTGAACCTGCTTCCTGCCGAGGCAAGGAGGGGGATCACCCTGACTGCGATCTATGGCTGGAAACCCGGTGCGGCGCTCCCTGTTTCCGGGATCAACGAGGACGACTATAAGATGGCGACCCAGATCATCCTCTGGGAATACCAGCAGCAGCTTAGAAGCGATCCGTACAGCCGCCACGGAAACGGCCACGCAGACGCCGACCAGTATTTTAGCGTGATCGCCGGACGACCGGCAGAAAAAGCCTATGACTGGATTCTGGCACAGGTTGCTTCCCATTCCACAGTCCCTTCCTTTACTTCTTCTAAGAAAAGCGAAGCACCGGAACTGGAACTGAAATGGGATGTTGAAAAAAAGGTCTATACCCTGACGGTCACAGATACCAACAACTTGAAGATCGACCTGGAGGCTTTGAAAGGCAGCGGCGTTTCTGTGACAAGAAACGGAAATGAATACACCTTTACCAGCAGGCAGATGATGATGGACCCGGTGCTGTTTGAATTCCGAAAGAATATCCCGGTGGCAAACGACATGCTGATTTGGGGCAGACCCGGCTACCAGACCATGATGACCGGCGCCAGCGATCCGGTTTCCTTCTTTGTAAAGATCAAAACGGAAACTTACGGTACTGCAAAACTTGTCAAGACCAGTGAGGACGCCATTGTTTCCGGTATCACCTTCCATATCTCCGGTACGGACATTTTGGGAAATGAAGTCAATGAGGAAGTTACGACCGGAGAAAACGGCCAGATTGAAAAGAAGCTCCTGCCGGGAACCTATCTGGTAAAAGAACTTCCGGTGGACCGCTATGTGACCCCTTCCGCACAGTACGTGACCATTGAAAGCGGGCAGACTTCTTCGGTACATTTCAGCAATATCTTGAAGAAATTCCGCGTCCATGTGGTAAAGAGTGATGCTGACACCGGAAATGCTCAGGGGGATGCCACTCTTGCAGGGGCGACCTATGGGATCTTCCGTGATGGCGAACTGATCGACACTTATACTACCGGGTCAGATGGCAGCTTTATGACCCGCTATTATGTATGCGGGGATGGCTGGACGATCCGGGAAATCGAACCGAGCACCGGGTATCTTCTGAATGAAACTATTTATGAAGTGGGTGCATCCCCTTCCCAGTATGAAGTGGAACTCAATACCACAGAAAATCAGGTGACGGAAACGGTTATTTACGGAAATATCCAGCTTGTCAAGCACACCGATGACCTGGACCCGGATGTGCCTGAGGACGAAAATACCGACGATTCCAATGCCGGTATCATCGAACGCCCGGAAGCAGGCGCAGTCTTTGAAGTTTACTTAAAGGCAGCCGGAAGCTATGACGCGGCAAAGGAAAGTGAACGTGACCTTCTTACCACGGATGCGGATGGTTTTGCTTCCAGTAAACCGCTTCCTTATGGGCATTATACGGTCCATCAGATCGCAGGCGAGGAAGGCAAAGCCTTTGTCCCGGACTTTACGGTATTCATTTCCTCTGACGGAAAGACTTATAGCTATATTCTGAACAACCGCACCATCACAGCCCGTCTGAAAGTTGAAAAATGTGACGCAGAGACCGGAAAGATTATCCCTGTGACCGGAACCGGTTTTCAGATCAAGGATCTTTCCACCGGGGAATTTATCACCCAGACCGTCTACTATCCGAACCCGGAAACACTGGATACCTTCTATGTTTCTGACGAGGGCTGGCTGATGCTGCCGGAGCCTTTGGCCGCTGGGGATTATGAACTTTATGAGGTGGCTGCCCCTTATGGCTATGTGCTTTCCGATCGGCCGGTACCGTTTACCATTGACGGCAGCGAGGCGGTTGTGACGGTCACTCAGTACAATATGCCGCAGAAAGGCCAGCTTACCATCACAAAGACCGGAGAAGTATTTGCTTCTGTCCAGGAAAACGACGGACTGTACCAACCTGTGTATGAGGTTTCCGGACTTCCCGGAGCGATCTATGACGTGATCGCAGATGAAGATATTTATACCGGTGACGGTACCTTGCGGGCAGAAAAAGATACGGTTGTGGAAACCCTTACGACCGGCGAGGACGGCACAGCGAAAAGCGGGCTTCTCTATCTTGGCCGTTACCGTCTGGAGGAACGTCAGGCTCCTTCCGGTTGTGTGCTGAATCCTCAACCGGAATATGTGGAACTGACCTATGCGGGTGAGACCGTAGAGGTTACACAGACAGCGGCCGGTCTTTATGACGAACGCCAGAAAGTGGATGTCACACTTTTCAAGGCAATGGAGACCGATGACCTGTTCGGTCTTGGCATGAACGAGGAATATAAGGATATTTCCTTTGGACTTTATGCTTCCGCAGACCTGACGGCGGCAGATGGCAGCGTGATCCCGGCAGGTGGACTTCTGGAAGTGGTCTCTGTTTCGTCTGTGGAATCCGGCGGTTACAGCGCTTCCTTCGCTTCCGACCTGCCTTTTGGCAGCTATTATGTCAAGGAACGCACAACCAACGGCGCCTATATCCTTTCGGATCAGGAATATCCGGTTGTCTTTGAGTATGCTGGTCAGGAAACCGCCCTGGTACAGATCCTTGTCAATGAAGGCGAGGCTGTTTCCAATGAACTTCTCCGTGGGCGTGTAGACGGTGTAAAAGTCGGGGAAAACCCGGAAGGCGGCGAGGATGTCACGCTTGCCGGTGCGCTCATGGGTCTGTTTAGACCTGATACCGAAGAATTTACTGAAGAAAATGCGCTGCTTACTGCCATTACCGGAAAAGACGGCAGTTTTTCCTTTGAGAACATTCCTTACGGACACTGGATCGTCAAGGAGATCTCTGCCCCTGACCTTTATACAGTAAGCCCGCAGCAGCACCATGTATATATCGGTGCAGACGGACAGCATATCGAGATCCGTGTGGAAAACACCCTGATCCGCGGCAGTGTTCAGGTAACCAAAACCGAAGCTGTGGAGGAACCTTCCCCTGTGGAAAAGGAGGATAAGAAAGACAAGAATTCTTTCCTGCGCTTCCTGTCCGGTGCAGTGTTTGACCTGTATGCGGATTCCAACGCCAACCAGGAATATGATCCTGACGATCAAAAGATCGGTACGCTGAAAGAAACCGATGCAGGCTATCATACGGCGGAAAACCTTCTGGCTGGCGGCTACTTTATCAAAGAAAGCAAAGCGCCGGAGGGCTATCAGCCTGACTCAAACGCTTACTATTTTTCCATCACAGAAGATGGACAGGTCGCAGTTGTGGAAAATGGAGAAGCCGGGCACGGATTTACCAATGAGGCTTACCGCGGCAACTTAAAGATCACAAAGGATTCCAGCGACGGGCGCAAAGATGGTTTTGCCATCGAGGTTAAGAGTGCGGACGGCTCCTACTGCGAGACATTCACCACTCCAAAATCCGGCGTGATTGAAGTTAAGGGCTTTCGTGTCGGTATTTATACCGTAACAGAAGTTGCAAACCGGGCAAGCAAGGATTACATCATTCCTGATGCCGCTACGGTGGAGATCAAGGCAGATCAGACATCTACGGTCCAGTTCTTTAATGAAAAACCGGAAAAGCCGGATAACCCAAAGAACCCGGAAAAGCCTTCTGTTCCCTCCAATCCTTCCACCCCTCAAAAGCCGGTACCGCAGACCGGGGATGATCCGTATATTTTCCTGTATGGCGGACTGCTGGCAGCCGCACTGATCGGCGGCAGCGTATTTGCTGTGTATTATTTCAAAAAGGGAAAATACAGCAGGACTTCCCTGAAAAGAACGGCTGTCGGGGTTTCTGTCCTTTCACTCTGCGTTCTGGTGGCTCTTGGCAGCGGTTTTTTGGTGTTCCGTGACTTGAACCAGTATGCTGAGAGTAAAGATGCCTATCGAGATCTTGCCGGATATGTGGAAGTGCCGGAGCAGACAGCTTCCCCGGAGTCGGCACCCGATCCGACAGAACCAAAACGGGACGATACCGATATTGTCCTGCCTTCGGTAGACTTTGAAACGCTCCGTGAAAATGGACCGGACATCATCGGATGGCTTTCTCTTCCTGATACGGTGCTCAATTATCCGGTGACGCAGACCGACAACAACGAGTATTACCTGAACCATCTTTATGACGGGATCTATAACAAGGTTGGCTGCCTGTTTGCCGACTATGAAAACCGGGCAGATTTTTCAGACCGCAATACGATCATTTACGGTCATAATATGCGGGATGGTTCCATGTTTGCCTTGCTGAACCGGTACGATGAACAAAGTTACTTTGATACTCACAGGCAGATGTATCTCGTTACTCCGAAGGGGGGTTATGTCATGGAGATCTTTACGGCATTTGCAGCAAAACCGGAAGAATCCGGCAGTAAAACTTCTCCCTGGCAGCTTTCCTGGAAGGATGACGGTGCTTATACTACCTGGCTTACAGCTATGAAGGAACGTTCTGCGGTGGAAAGTGATGTGACTGTGACCTGCAGCGATAAGGTACTGACCCTTTCTACCTGTACGCCGGGCGGCACAGGACGCTTTCTTGTCATGGGAAAACTCGTGAAAGTAGATAACGAAATATAGATTTTAGACGGTGCGGGGGCAAAAGCTCCCGCACCTGCTGTTTACAAGGAGGATTTTATTTTATGGTAAATACCATGATTTCCATTCCCGGCTATGTCCATCTTTACCGCTCGCTTTTGCGGTTTTACGACATGCCGGAAAATGAAGTCCGGGAAATGCTCTATCTTCTGAATACGGCAAACCTGGACTGCTACGAGTATTATCACCCGGACCGCAGTGTGATCCAGAGCGGACCGGTCGCTTTTTGCGGATGGCTGGAAACGAAGGACTGCCGCCCTTACCGCACAGAGGTACAGCTTTACAAATCGCTGCTGTTTTTGAAGCGCAGCATTGACCGTGACCTGATCGTATCAGCTCAAAGGGAGGCTCTGCAAACCCTGCGCTGTATCATCTCCAATCTGGAATACCGCTTTTATAAAGCCTATGGCATGGAGATCGAGGACAAACGCACGGTCTATGGGGAATGTACCTACCGTCTGGTTCCAAGGGAGGACGAACCCAGCGTGTGCCTGATGCACGACTGGATCTACCTGCCGAGTGCTTAAAATGTCCCGAATAATACACAATATTCGGGACAAAATAAGAATACGATAGTTCCCATCTCCTGATATAAAATTTGAAACTGATGTATAAATTCTGTTCTATGTGGAATACTATTGCTAAAACTCTTGAAGCCTATTGAAAATTTGTCCCGAATAATATATAATATTCGGGACAAAAGGAGGTGAGCAATATGGCAAATGGCTATTCCAAACAGATTCAGGAGCAGATAAAAGCAGCGGCGGAAGGAACTATTTTCATCAGTTCTGATTTTGCGGATATTGCCGATACGGAAACCATAAGACGGAACTTAAACCGGCTTACACAGGCAGGTATGCTTCGCCGCATTTTGAAAGGTGTTTATGAAAAACCAAAATATAGCAAACTTCTGGATGAATATGTGGCGGCAGACCCGGAAGCGGTGGCGAACGCATTGGCACGAAGTTATCACTGGACGATTGCCCCATGTGGGAATACAGCATTGAACCTGTTAGGTCTTTCAACACAGGTAACAGCAGTATGGTCCTATATCAGCGATGGTCCATATAAGACCTACGAGTGGAACTCTACAAAGCTGGAATTTAAGCACCGAACCAATAAGGAGATTACCGGATTGTCCTATATGACAAGTTTGGTTATACAGGCATTAAAAACGCTTGGCAAATCGAATGTTACGCCAGAAGTCATACAGATGCTTTCCGAAAAACTGACAGACAAGGATAAACAGGCTTGTTTGAAAGAAGCAACAGAGTCTACGGATTGGGTTTACGATACGATACGGCAGATTTGTGGAGGTGAAAAGGTACAATGAGAAATATAGCAAGACTTTCAGATAACGACCGCAGGGAGCTGTTCAGAAATACAGCAGATAAAATGGGGCTGAATGATGCCATCGTGGAAAAAGACTTTTGGGTATGTTTTACGCTGGATTATTTATTTCACCGCTCACTATGGAAAGAGTCCATCACCTTTAAGGGTGGTACCAGCCTTTCAAAAGCCTTTCACCTGATCAGCCGGTTTTCAGAAGATATTGATTTGATTCTGGACTGGCGTGTATTGGGATATGGCAAAGATGAACCATGGGAGAAACGTTCCAATACAAAACAGGATGCTTTTAACAAAGAAGCCAATGCGCGTGCGGAAGTATTTCTGTCCGAAACATTCTGCCCGGCAGTCAAAGCCGGCTTATCCCAGGAAATCGGTTGTGAAGCAAATGTCTACATAGATGAAAAGGATAAACAGACGGTCATTTTCGCCTATCCGCACCTTTTTACAAATACGGCGACCTTACAGGTGATCCGTTTAGAGATTGGTGCGCTGGCAGCGTGGACTCCTGCAAAAACAGCGCAGATCGAACCATACGCGGCAAAATATTATCCGAAGATTTTTGAGCAAAAAGAAACCGCAATCCTTACCGTTGCCCCGGAACGGACATTCTGGGAAAAAGCCACAATCCTGCACCATGAAGCGAACAGACCGGAACATTTGGAAATGCCGCAGCGGTATTCCAGACATTATTATGATCTCTACCGCATGGCTGCAACACCGGTCAAAGAAGCTGCTTTTTCCAGGCTTGACCTCCTGAAGAAAGTTGTAGATTTCAAAATGAAATTCTATCCCAGATCATGGGCGAAGTACCCGGAGGCTGTGCCGGGCACATTAAAATTACTCCCGCCGAAATATCGGTTTGCAGCATTGGAAGCGGACTATAACTCTATGCAGGATATGTTGTATGGGGATGTTCCGACATTTGAGACAGTCATAGCAGCGGTCCGGGAACTGGAAAAAGAGATCAATACACTATAAACAATTACATATCCATTTATTTGCCGGCTATTCTAAGATGCTTTAGAATAGCCGGTTTCTTGCTTTTCAAAGGAGGGATGCTATATTACGCAAAATGAAGTCAATGCCGTTTTTGACGAACAGGTACGGCTTTGCGATGATACCTTGAAACGGAAAACCAAAGAATACACCGGGGATGCTCCGGACCGGCTGGGTGCATTTAAGGCAGCGGCAGCTTTACAGCATACAACGCCCCAGCGTGCCCTTGCCGGTATGCTGGCAAAGCATATTGTTTCTCTGTACGATATGTGCTTTGCCGAGGAAACAGTTTATCCGATGGACACATGGGATGAAAAGATCACAGACAGTCTTAACTATCTGTTCTTACTGAAAGCGATTGTAAAGGAGGGACATACCAATTAAACAGATTGAAGTAAAACTTTTGAACTGCCAGGCGGTAGCGGAAGCAGAAAAAAACATGGTCTTTGCGGCAAGGCTTACCCAGCAGGGACATAAGATTGCCTCAATGGACGACCTGATGGAGCTCTACGAAAAATCATTCAGCGTTCAGACAGTAGCAGCTATGGGGGCGCTTCCCCATCCTACCATCCAGAAATTTGCGGTGATCACGGTAGCCATTGTCG
>OBVO01000631.1_pt1 | contig 19458 bp, 25 predicted proteins | sample 1495151 | NCBI WGS metagenome assembly OBVO01 (sample SAMEA2580019, study PRJEB22360) | human gut metagenome | reverse complement strand
TGTATCGCCCTGGACGATGGGGAGGAATGTGTCTGCGTCCAGTCCATTTCCTACTCCCTGTTGTGCCGGTGGTTCCGGGCGGCGGTGCTGCCGCTGGACAGAGAACTGGAAACGGCCCTGTTCCACCGCCTGGACGCCAAGCGGTGCGCCGTCTGCGGGGCGCTGTTCACCCCCGGCTCCAACCGGGCCAAATACTGCCCGGAATGTGCCGGACGCATGAAGCGTATCAAGGCCGCCCAGCGCAAGCGCAAACAGAGGGCTAAGTGTCACGCTTTAGGGGCCGAAAACCCCTTGTAAATCAAGGACTTTTTCGAGGGTGTCGGCGGGGGCCTGATAGATTTATCCTCTGACCCCCAAAACGGCCCTCTAAATGCGTACAGAAGCCCAAAACGAACCCCAAGGAGGAACCCATGTCAGACAATCGAAAATATTACTACCTGAAACTCAAAGAAAACTATTTTGACGATGACTCCATCGTGCTGCTGGAAAGTATGCAGGACGGTGTGCTGTACTCCAATATCCTGCTCAAGCTGTATCTGAAATCCCTGAAACACGGCGGGCGGCTCCAGCTTGACGAGAATATCCCCTACACGGCGCAGATGATTGCCACCATCACCCGCCAGCAGATCGGCACTGTGGAGAGGGCCTTGCAAATCTTCCTGAAGCTGGGCCTTGTGGAAGTGCTGGACAGCGGCACTTTTTACATGAGCAATATCGAGCTGCTGATCGGCCAGTCCTCCACCGAGGCCGAGCGAAAGCGGGCGGCGAGGCTCCAAAACAAGGCTCTTTCTGCGCCCCGGACAAACGGCGGACATTTGTCCGACATTCGTCCACCAGAGATAGAGATAGAGTTAGAGAAAGAGATAGAGATAAAGAGAGAGATAGAGAAGGGACACCCCGCCCGCACCTATGGCCGTTACCAGAATGTTTTCCTGACGGACGAGGAACTGGTAGACTTGCAGGCCAGCTTTCCCACGGTATGGGGCCAGTACATCGAAAAGCTGTCCGAGTACATGGCTTCTACCGGCAAGCGGTATCAGAGCCATGCCGCCACCATCCGGCGCTGGGCCGGTGAGGACGCCAGGAAAGCAGCCCCACCCTCCCGCAACCGGGATTACAGCGTAAAGGAGGATGAAACCGTATGATTGAGATTACCGCAGAAATCCGGGCGCTGATCGACAAGGCAGCCGCCGGTATGGAACTGGCCGGGGACGAGTACATAGACCCGGCAGACGGCCTCATTCACTGTAAGAAGTGCGGCGGCCAGAGGCAGACTGTTGTGCCATGCTTTGGGAAACCGGGCTACTTCATGCCCCGCTGTATCTGCCAGTGCCAGCGGGAGGCCGAGGAACAGCGCAAAGCCACCGAGGAACGGCAGCGCCGCATGGAGCGTATCAAGCGCCGGAAGGCCCAGGGCCTGCAAGACCGCTATCTGTACGACTACACCTTTGCCAACGACAACGGCCAAAATCCTCTGATGGACAAGGCCCGCGCCTATGTGGAGAACTGGAAGGAGGCTTACAAGAACAACACTGGCCTGCTGCTGTTTGGGGATGTGGGAACCGGCAAGTCCTTTTTCGCCGGTTGTATCGCCAACGCCCTGCTTGACCGGGATGTGCCGGTGCTGATGACGAACTTTCCCACCATCCTGAACCGCCTGACGGGGATGTTCTCCGAGGACAGGGCCGACTTTATCGCCAGCTTTGACGAGTACGACCTGCTCATCATTGACGATTTGGGTGTGGAGCGCAGTACCGAGTATGCGATGGAGCAGATGTTTTTCGTCATTGACAGCCGCTACCGCAGCCGCAGGCCCATGATAATCACCACCAACCTGAAACTGGCCGAACTCAAGAACCCGCCCGACCTGGCCCACGCCCGTATCTATGACCGTATCCTGGAACGGTGCGCCCCGATCCTCTTTGCCGGGAAAAACTTCCGAGAGGAAAACGCCGGGGCCACCAGGCAGGCGGCGAAAGACATTGTGAACCGTAAGAGCGACTGATTGTTTTGCCGGACGGCGCAGCCCCGCCCGGAGAAAGGAGCGCCATGAACGAAGAAACCCGTACCATGAAGACCGCAGACACCACTCCGGCCAGAGCGCCGGAGGACGCCCCCGCGCTGGTAAAGAAAATCGGCAAGACCACCTACAAGGTGCGCGTCCATTTCAGCGACACCAGCACCGAAACCATGAGCGACAAAATCAAGCGTATGCTTAAAAACGAGATACAGCAGATGTGACCGGCTGATAAAGCCAGCCGCCTTGTGTTAAACTGATGATGGTACACACCAAAACTTTTAGCCAAGGAGGACATGAAAATGCTGTACACAGAAAAAGAGAAAAATGAGATTGAGCGCGTCCGCAAAGTGTTTGAGAAACATATCCAGCAGATGACCGCTTATGATTTGGTTTGGTCGGACAAGGTCGGCTATGTGTGGCTGGCAATATCTATCGACCCGGTCTATATCGACACCGGCAACTGGATAGAGTCCGCTGCCGGTCTTTGTTATGAGTGCTTGAATGATATAGCACTGGATGTTTTCGGAATGACCGGAAACGACCATGACTTTGAGGACGCCGACCCGCTGGAACTGGCCGAGATTAAGCGGCGATGGAAACCCTATATCGACCAGTTGCCGGAATATGCGCACCTTTGCGATGAGCTATTAAGTGGCCGCAAGTGACCCGCCTGCCTGAGTGTCAGGAGCATGAAAGTGCTTCCTGGCACTTTTTTTGTGGCTTTTTTGTGAATTTGATTAAAAAGTCCTTGACAACTCGTTTCGGGCAAAACTCTAAAATCCATACTGATTAGCTGCGGCGCCCGCCTCTCTCCCTTTGACATCCAGGAGCTGCGGGACCTCATGGCGGAGGACGAGCTGGAGCTGGACACCCTGGGCGACCGCAAATCGGCGCTGTTCGTCATCCTCTCGGATACGGACAGCACCTTCAATTTTGTGGCGGCGCTCATGTACTCCCAGCTTTTCAACCTGCTGTGCGACAAGGCGGACGACTTCTACGGGGGACGCCTGCCGGTCCATGTGCGGTGCTTGCTGGACGAGTTTGCGAACATCGGTCAAATCCCGAACTTCGACAAGCTGATTGCCACCATCCGAAGCCGTGAAATATCGGCTTCTATTATTTTGCAGAGCCAAAGCCAGTTAAAGACCATCTACAAGGGTGCGAAACGTTTCGCTATAAGTTGTGCTTAACAGGCACAGCGAAAAGCGACAATCAGAAACACTTACAATTAAGAATGAACTGATTAGAACTAAAACCTCCAAATCAGGGGCGAAAATCCCCTGCCGTGCAGAACCAATATCGACAGCAAAACTAAATTTGCATACGACATGTTAAAGTCGGAGATAGCACGCGAGATAATACTCCACTATGCGTTTGGCGTCTGTTTGCGCCAATGGTATAAAGCGTGGTAAAGTCGTAGCCTGACGGCCTAAGTGCGGAAAAGCGCATAGGGCCTACATGGAGCGGTCTTCCGAAGCCTATGGCTATACGAAGGGAAAGTTATGCAGCGTCGTAAATGGCCCCATTGAAAAATGGTGAAATTGGGTGGGTGTGTACTGTTCTTTGTTCGGTATACATGCCCGGACATGAAATAGTCCGAGGCAATATGCAACAACTGTGGTTCAACGCATATTCAGCACCCACGGCGTATGGTAACGGCCTAAGGGCTTCACAAAAGGATAGAGGTTTTGGAACGTTTGAGAATCTGCATACGGAGCGAAACAGCGCAATGAAATATGCAGATGTCAGCGGTCCCATAGTAGTCTGCGACCGGGAGAGCCGGTTACACGGGGTTGAAATACCCCATGGCGAAGGGGACCAGCCGGTTCGATTTGTAGATTTCGCAAACGAAAGATAACAACTCTCTGAAATACGAGTGACGAACCATAGGGGGAATGCCTTATGCACTTAAACGTCAATCTTTCAAGCGAAACCAGCCTAAAAGAATTACAGGATTTTCTTTACGAAAAATCACAGGAAAACAAAGCATTTACAGGATTGCTTGAAGCGGCGGCAAGCGAAATAACCATTGTGACCGCCATTCATAACATCAAGTCTAACAAAGGCAGTAAAACCGCTGGTGTAGATAAGGTGAAAATGGACAAGTACCTGCAAATGCCCAAAGATGAAGTAGTCACGCTTGTTCAAAATAACCTGCAAAGGTATCTTCCAAAGCCTGCACGCCGCGTGTACATCGACAAAGGTAACGGCAAAAAGCGGCCCCTTGGAATCCCCACGATTTTAGACCGTATCATCCAAGAGTGTATCCGTATCATCATTGAGCCTATCTGTGAAGCAAGGTTTTATCCACACAGCTATGGGTTCAGGCCGTACCGGACGCAAAAACACGCAATAGCAGACATCGTTCATACCATAAACCTGCCTGCGAAGCCGCAAAACAAGGCGGTCTTTGCGTTGGAAGGTGACATTCGCGGTTGTTTTGACAACATCAATCATCGAATCCTGCTACAGAAACTTTGGAAAATCGGAATCCACGACAAGAGGATCATTACACTCATCAGGCAAACGCTGAAAGCCGGATATGTCGAATATGACATCCTGTGCCACAGTAATGTCGGAACACCCCAAGGCGGAATTATCTCGCCGCTGTTATCAAACGTATATCTAAACGATTTCGATTGGTATGTGGGCCGACAATATTGTGAACCGCACAGGGTATGCAAGCAGAAAAACAACGACATCGCCCGGTTGCGCAATCAAGGCAAAAATCAGAAATACAATTTCAGATATGCCGATGACTGGATCATCCTCACTTCCAAACGTTATGAAGCGGAGCGTATGAAAAGGGAACTCACGAAGTATTTCAGGTACAGGTTGAAACTCGAATTATCGGAGGAGAAAACAAAGATCACCGATATGCGGGAAAATGGTGCAGAATTTCTTGGCTTTGTCATACGGGCTGAAAAGCCGCGGCTGGCGGACAAGAATTCCGAAAAACTCGTTGGAAAGCCATTCCCCAATATGGTGAAGTTGTCTGCAAAAGTCACGAAAGTATGCGATGAAATACATGCGATGAAACGTATGAAGCATACCAGCGACCGCGTGGCCCAAATTCAGTACATCAATTCCATGATTATGGGAATCGCGGAGTATTTCAAAATCGGGATTTGTTCCAAGGCATTTAACGCGCTCGACAATAGGATATACATAAGTTGTTACTATACTTGGAAACGTTTGTACCCCGATGCTGTTATGCGAATGAAACTTCCGCTATGCAGACTAAACAACCTTCCCCACAGGCATGAAGGTTACCAGGCAAAGACATACGCGATTGAGTACCAAAATATGTGGATTGGGATTACAAGAGCTTGTCTCACCCATTCACAGCACGAAAAATATCCGCTGAATCAGAAGATAACACCCTATACGGCGGAGGGGCGCAGTCTTTACCTCAGGCAATGCAAGCGCAACAAACGTTTGCCGCTTGACAGGCCTTCTGTCAATACCGATACCGACTTGAGAATGTCGGCGTATTCGAATTCGATTTACAACTTTGAATACTTTATGAACCGTGAATATGCTTTCAATCGTGACAAATGGAAATGCAGGTGCTGTGGCACAGATTTGAGCTATCGACAGGATAGGCACTGCCACCATGTGAACAGGCGGCTGCCGCTGGAGAAAATCAATCAAGTGTCAAACCTTGCATGGGTATGTCGGGATTGCCATCTCAAGATACACAGCAATCGTGTTCCTGTGAATGTAGACGCAAAAATCAAACAGAAAATCCTTAAATTCCGAGACAAACTCGACAAAGCGAAATCTACAAGCGAATAACGCCCGCAAGGACGTTGTGCGTCGAAATCCGATGGAGGAAAGTAGGCGAATCGGTGGCGCGCTGGGTGCGGCGAAAGCCGCATGCCCAGCGGTAGGTGGGGGAAAACTCGGAGATGACTTCAAAAAGTTACCTATCACAACAAAGTACCTACCCTGCGCACGCCTTCGGCGGCGCAGGGGTGGTACACATACGCGGCGGATACCATCGTGGGTAACTGCGACAGCACCTTGTTTTTGGGAGGCAAGGAGAAATCCACCCTGAAAGAAATTTCGGAGCTGCTGGGGAAAGAAACGATCGACAGTTTCAATCAATCGGAGAACCGCGGCAGCCAGGTTTCCCACGGCCTCACCTATCAAAAATTGGGAAAGGAGCTGATGACACAAGACGAATTGGCAGTGATGGACGGAGGCAAGTGTATCTTCATGCTACGGGGTGTGCGCCCGTTCCTCTCGGACAAGTACGACCTGACAAAGCATCCGAATTACAAATACACCGCCGACGCCGACAAGAAGTACCTCTTTGATATGGAACGGTACATGAAACGCAAACCGGCCATCGTAAAGCCGGATGAGCCTTTCGAGATGTACGAATTGACAGCAACGGACCTTCAATAACAATTCTACAACGAAGAAAGGAAATATGATTTATGGATTTTTTCACTAACGCTATCGACGTATTGCAGACTCTGGTGATTGCGCTGGGCGGCGGCCTGTGCGTGTGGGGCGGCATCAACCTCCTGGAAGGTTACGGGCAGGACAACCCTGCCTCCAATGCTCATGTACGGTAAAGTAGCACTATAATATTACAGACAACCGCCCTACTATTTCGTATAACGCAGAGATAGAAACAAGATTACATAAGCAATTTGTGAAATAGTACATTGACACACATAGTAATATCGGATATAATGTGCATGGAGGTGAAGCAAATGCCGGAGCAGAACATCAACAGCGATTTAATCCGTGGGCATATAGATACCATAATTCTTAAAATATTAAGAGATGGCGACAATTACGGCTACGAGATTATGAAAGCTGTATCCATGAACAGCAATAATGAATATGAATTGAAAGAGCCGTCTTTATATACAAGCCTAAAGCGTCTTGAGAAACAAGGCCATATTGTTAGCTATTGGGGCGACCAATCGCAAGGCGGGCGACGAAAGTATTATCATATTACGGACAGCGGTAACGCTGCCTATGAAAAAGCACTTTCGGAATGGCTACACGCAAAAAAAATTATTACTATGCTTCTGCAAGGAGGTAAGGACGAATGATAGATTTACAAAAATATGTTGACGGATTATTCCGACATCAGCGTTTAACACCGGAGGTAAAAGACCTAAAGGAAGAAATATTGAGCAATATGATTGCAAAGCGGGACGATTTAATTGCACAGGGATTGAGTGCAGAAAAGGCAACCGAGAAAGCAAAGGAAAGTTTGTCAGCGATTGATTATCTGATAGACGGAAATCAGCTTACCGATGTTGGCAAATATCATTTGGAATGTATGCAAACGCTATTGCTCAACTGTATTGTTTTTTGGATTTTTTCCTTGCCGCTTCTCTTTACCCATTATGCGCTAACCAGCTATATCGGGCTTTTATGTGTTATCATTTCCGGCTGCGCTTACATTCTGAGCAAAGATAAAAAAGAAAATGTCATTGCTTTTCTATCGCTTTCAGCGAGTGAACACAGAAAAAAAGTCGCATGGACTATTTGGAGTGCATTTTTTCTCGTAGCTGTTGGAACGATGGCAGCGTTGACATTTGGAAGTGATATTTGGTTTGGCAGACCTCTGAATATTACAGGCCCATATCAAATGGCAAATATTGCAGTGCGGTTTTATCTGCCGCTATTGACCATTATCATTCCTATTACAATCAGCAGTTTTTCAAGAATACTGCTGAAATGCAGAAAGGGGCATGAAGATGAATAAGAAAAGTAAAATTATTATCGGACTTCTCGCTGTTGCAGTTGTTCTGTTCTGCTTAATCCAGTTTTGGATTATTCCCGCCAATCAAGCAAAACAAGAAGCTTACGCCCAAAATCAGACGGACGCTTTAACACATGATATTTCTGCGATTGAAGATTATAAAACTGCATATTTGGGGGACGCGAACAATGTTAGAGACTTATTTGGAAATTTACCATTAAACAATATTCCAAGACAGTTTGAAATCAATTCTGATGACTGTACTTTAACAGTGAACTATCTCGATACTGTTTGGAACATCGGAGAGGATAAGGTACAAAGAGATTTAATCTATAATACCGTCGCAGCTATGGCGGCGATTGATAATTTATCGGGGATAACCTATAACTTTTCTGGTGATAGCTATTCCTTTGAACGAACGCAAATTGAAGATATATTCGGTGCTCCCTTGTCAAATCTGCTTGAACAGGAGAAGTGGAGCAACGATGTACAAGACAAACTAAAGGATACGGATTTTGTTGAACAATTTTATAAATAGCAAAGCCAGCCGAGCCAGTCAACGGTCAAGATGAACGGCGCATACGCGCCGCTGTTGACAGCCCCGCCCGCCTTTGCAGACAGGCAATCAAAGGGGCGACAGCAAGGAGTGCTGCCGCCCCGCACTATTATCAGAGAGGGGGAATTTCCATGACCGAAGATGAAGCCTACAAGGTGCATATCCAGTATACCTTTAACGCCTTTTGCAAGGTTGTCATTCGTCACGCCGCCATAGATATAATTTTGAAGCTGCGCCGGAGGTGGGAACGGGAAGTTTCCCTTGACTATCTGATGAATGAGAAGTTTGTCCAGCTTGCCGAGCCGGAGCAGCTTGAAGAATATCTTTTTACCGCCTGCGGGCAGACCGCCGTTCTGTATCATGCGGAGCTTGCCGCCGCCCTTGCACTCTTGCCGGAGCAGGCACAGGAAGAAATTTTCCGCTATTACTTCCTGCGCCAGCCGCAGCGCGTGATCGGCGTACATATCGGCCGGACGCGCAGCACAGCGGGGCGGCATATCCAGCTTGCCTTGAAGCGGCTCCGGCGGCTCATGGAGGGAAAACGCTATGAGTAAACTTCTCCCTTATGAAACAATCGTCAAAGCCCATGAGGGCGACCCGGACGCAATCGACACCGTTCTTTCCCACTATGCCGGATATATCCGCTACTGCTCCAAAGTACAAGGGAAAGTCAACGCCGAGGTTGAGGAATATGTGAAGCAACAGCTAATTGCCGCGTTGTTCAAGTTTCGATTTGACCGTTGAACATAGACTTCACATCGTAAATATGGTAAAATCGTGACAATAGCAATCATCAATTATTGTCGGGAGGTGTTGTAATGAAAATAGAAATTGGGAAAGATTTTCCGCAGTATTTTAAGCCCGCATATCCAGAAGAATTTGAATTGTTTTCGCATTTTGAAGTAACCGCAGGAATACCAACGGTTTTGTTCGCAATTACCACATGGAAAGAAAACGGGAAACCAAATGTTTGTTTCCATTCGTGGAGCTGCTTTCATGGGGATAAAACTGCTTTCTTCGCCGTGATGGGCAACCTATATCAGCACACACATACCTACGCCAATATTCAAAGAGAAAAGTGCTTTTGTATTAACTTTCTCCCGATAAGTTATTATGATAAACTGGTAGATACGATTAACCACAATAACATAGAAACTGATGAATTTGCAGTAGGAAGTTTTACGCTTTCCAATGCGAAAACTATCCATGCGCCAGCTATTCAAGAGGCTTTTATCAATATGGAATGTACTTTGAAAGAAGTACAGGATTTAAGCGGCGCAGGGATTACAGCCATGATTGTCGGACAAGTGCAGCATATTTCTGTTGAAAAGGAATATGCACAGGGCTATGAGCAGAGATACGGAAAAAAGGGCTTTATGATGTTGATACCAGCACCGCAAGACCTTGTTACTGGGGAACCTAATCAATCTGCGATTGCCACTATCAAGATAGAAAAATATGATTGAGAAAGCCTAAGTTACAGGACTGATAACCTACTAAAAAACTGAATACCAGCCGCCACCGGCGGTCAGCGAAAGCAGTAAGTCTGAAAAAGATTTGCTGCTTTTTTGTTGCCCATTTGGCAAAATCGCGAAGTCACCCGTAGTAGGTAGGTGAAGCCAGAAAAAAGCTGCCTGCCCCGTTTGGCAAATTTCAAAATGCAGTGGTGTAGGGAGTGAAAGGGAAAATTCTCTGTCTCGCCGGTTGCCAAAACTCCCTTTTCCGTATTACAGAAGCAAAAGAAATTTTGAAAAATCCCCGTCCAGCGGGTAGCTGGCGGCCTTTGAAATGTATCTTTAGCGGAAAGAAAAAAAGACCGCCCACAGCGGGCCGCAAGCCCCGCCCTGTCCGTTCTATGTACGGAAAAACCAGACAGGGGCAGTCTGCGGCAGTCTTAGAGCAAGTTTCTACCACGGTGCCAAAATCCGCAATTCTGCGGTTTTGCCCCTCGCGGGAAACTTGTTGGGGAGTGCCTTCCCCAAACCCTGCTATGGCGGCTTGCGCCGCAAAAATATTTCCGTCCGGCAGGCCATTTTTTTGCGAGAACTGCCCCGGAAATACCTAACAGACCAGCCTATTTTTTGTGATAAGTGAAAGGAGGTTTACAGCCCATGCCGAAGCGATACAACACACCCCACCGCAGCCGCGTTGTGAAAACCCGGCTGTCCGAAGATGAATACGCCGACTTCACAGCGCGGCTTGCGCCCTATGGTATCAGCCAGTCAGAATTTCTCCGGCAGGCGATACGGCGCACCACCATACGCCCCGTTATCCATGTGTCGGCGGTTAATGATGAACTGCTCTCCGCTGTCGGGAAGTTGGCCGCCGAGTACGGCAGGATCGGCGGCAACCTCAATCAGATTGCCCGGTATCTGAACGAGTACGGCGCACCCTACAACGCACTGTTCGGCGAGGTACGCGCCGCCATAGCCGACCTTGCCGCCCTCAAGTATGAAGTCCTCAAGAAAGTAGGTGACGCGGTTGGCAACACTCAAGCATATCAACTCTAAAAGCGCCGACTACGGAGCCGCCGAACAATACCTGCTTTTTGAGCACGACGAGTTTACCATGAAGCCTGTCCTTGATGAAACCGGCAGGCTTATCCCCCGCGAGGACTACCGGCTGTCCACACTGAACTGCGGCGGCGAGGATTTTGCCGTTGCGTGTATGCGGGCAAATCTCCGATACGGGAAGAACCAGCAGCGGGAAGATGTGAAAAGCCACCACTATATCATCAGCTTTGACCCACGGGACGGGCCGGACAATGGCTTGACCGTAGACCGGGCGCAGGCATTGGGCGAGAAGTTTTGCGCCGAGCATTTTCCCGGCCACCAAGCCCTTGTATGCACCCACCCGGACGGGCATAACCACAGCGGCAACATCCATGTGCATATCGTCATTAACAGCCTGCGGATAGAGGAAGTGCCGTTCCTGCCCTACATGGACAGGCCAGCCGACACGAAAGCCGGTTGCAAGCACCGCTGTACCGACGCGGCCTTGCGCTACTTCAAGTCCGAAGTCATGGAGATGTGCCACCGGGAGGGGCTTTACCAAATCGACCTCTTGAACGGCAGCAAGAACCGCGTCACAGACCGGGAGTATTGGGCGCAGAAAAAGGGACAGGCCGCGCTGGACAGGCAGAACGCCCCCATGATTGCAGGCGGTATCACGCCCCGGCAGACCAAGTTTGAAACGAACAAGGAAAAGCTGCGGCAGACCATACGCGCCGCGCTGTCGGCGGCGGCCTCATTCGAGGACTTTTCCTCTCTGCTGCTGCGGGAGGGCGTGACCGTCAAGGAGAGCCGGGGGCGGCTGTCTTATCTCACGCCGGACAGGACAAAGCCCATTACCGCCCGAAAACTGGGCGACGACTTTGACCGCGCCGCTGTCCTTGCCGTTTTGGAGCAGAACGCCGCCAGAGCCACAGAAAAGGCCGCGGCCATACCCGACGAATACCCCCGGCGTGGGAAAGCTGGCATACAGCCCACAAAAACCCCTCAAACCGCCCCGAAACAGGACGGTGTGCAGCGGCTTGTGGACATTGAGCAGAAGAAAGCCGAGGGCAAAGGCCGGGGCTATGAACGCTGGGCGACCATGCACAACCTCAAACAAATGGCCGCGACGCTGAATGTGTATCAGGAATACGGCTTCACTTCCCCGGAGCAGTTAGAAGCCGCCGTTGATACCGCCTATCAGGAAATGCGCCAGACCAGCGGCAAGCTGAAAACGCTGGAAACGAAGCTACAAGGGAAAAAGGAGTTGCAGCAACAGGTACTTGCCTATGCCAAGACCAAGCCCGCCCGCGATGGGCTGAAAGTGCAGAAATCCGAGAAACCCCGCCCCGCCTATCGGCAGGCAAACGAGAGCGATTTTATCATAGCCGAAGCCGCCGCCCGGTATTTCAAGGCGCATGGCATTACCAAGCTGCCCGCCCGGAAAGCGTTGCAGGCCGAGATCGAGCAGCTTATCTCCGAGAAAGACGGCCTGTATAACACCTATCACGAACAGAAACAGCGGTTCAAGGAATTGCAGACCGTCAAGCGGAACATCGACCAGATTTTGCGCCGGGAGGAACCCCACCGCAGAAAGGAGCAGAGCCATGAGCGATAACCTGCCCCGCATGGACTCCCGCCAGCACCGGCGGGCGCGGCGGCTGGTACATGAGTGCTGTAACTACGACGAGGGGAACTGCCTGCTGTTAGACGACGGGGAGCCTTGCGTGTGCGTCCAGAGCATTTCCCTTTCCCTCATGTGCCGCTGGTTCCGTGTGGCTGTCCTGCCCCTTGACGGGGAGCTGGCCGCAGCCCTTTTGTACAAGGGGAGCCGGAAACGCTGCGCCGTCTGCGGGGCGGCCTTTGTCCCCAAATCCAACCGGGGAAAATACTGCCCCGACTGCGCCGCCAGAGTACGCCGCCGCAAAGAAGCCGAGCGACAGCGCAAACGCTACCACCTTTCTACGCATTTAGGGGCTGTCAAACCCTTGTAAATCAAGGCTTTTTTGCCCGCCCTCAACGGGGGCTTGATACATTTATCCTTTTCCCCCGGAAACGGCGTTCTAAATGCGTACAAACGCACCAAATCCACCCAAAGGAGGAACCATGTCAGACAACCGAAAATACTACTACCTCAAGCTGAAAGAGAATTACTTTGACGAGGACGCTATCGTGCTGCTGGAAAGTATGCAGGACGGTATCCTCTATTCCAACATTCTCTTGAAACTGTACCTGAAATCGCTGAAAAACGGCGGGAAGTTGCAGCTTGATGAAAATATTCCCTACACCGCGCAGATGATTGCCACCATTACCCGCCAGCAAGTCGGCACCGTAGAGCGAGCCTTGCAGATTTTTATGAAGCTGGGGCTTGTGGAGCCGTTACAGAACGGCGCGTTGTATATGAGCAACATTGAACTGCTTATCGGCCAATCCTCTACCGAGGGGGAGCGGAAACGGCGGGCAAGGCTGGCTTTGCAGGAGCAGAAAGCCTTGCCAAAGGCCGGGGCGGACAAATGTCCACCATATCAAGCGGACATTTGTCCACCAGAGATAGAGATAGAGAAAGAGATAGAGATAGAAAAAGAGAGAGAGCGAGAGTTAGATACGGGACAGCCCGCCCGCGCCGCCTATGGCCGATATGAAAATGTCTTTCTTTCGCAATCAGAACTGGACGGGCTGAAAGCAGACCTGCCCGACAAATGGAACTATTACATTGACCGGCTATCCTGCCATATCGCGTCCAGCGGCAAGCGATACCGCAGCCATGCCGCGACAATCTACAAATGGGCGCAGGAGGACGCAGCCAGGAAAGCCCCGAAAAAGGGCATACCAGACTACTCATGCAAGGAGGGCGAGAGTTTATGAAGAACGAAATCAACGCTGTTTTGGAGAATATGACCGCCACCACCCCGGAGCCGGAGGACTACACCGGCGAGGACGGTTTACTGTACTGCGGCAAGTGCCGCAAGCCGAAAGAAGCCTATTTTGCGCCGGATAAGGCCGCTATCTTTGGCCGTGACCGCCACCCGGCAGAGTGCGACTGCCAGAGAGCCGCCCGCGAGGAACGGGAGGCCGCCGAGAAGCGGCGCAGGCACCTTGACACCGTGGAGGAACTGAAACGCTGGGGCTTTACCGACCCCACCATGCGGGACTGGACTTTTGAGAACGACAACGGCAGGAAGGCCGGGATTGCCCGCCGGTATGTGGAGCATTGGGAGGATATGCGAGCCGACAATATCGGCTGCCTGTTCTGGGGCGGCGTGGGAACCGGGAAAAGCTACCTTGCGGGCTGTATCGCAAACGCCCTCATGGAGAAAGAAATCCCCGTCCACATGACGAACTTTGCCCTTATCCTCAATGACCTTGCCGCCAGCTTTGAGGGGCGCAACGAGTACATTTCCCGCCTTTGCCGCTATCCGCTGCTTATCCTTGACGACTTCGGCATGGAGCGCGGAACGGAATACGGGCTGGAGCAGGTTTTCAATGTGATTGACAGCCGTTACCGCAGCGGCAAGCCGCTGATCGTCACGACCAACCTCACGCTGGACGATTTGCGGAACCCGGAGGACACCGCCCATTCCCGGATTTATGACCGGCTGCTTTCCATGTGCGTCCCGGTACGCTTTACCGGCGATAACTTCCGGCAGGAAGCCGCGCAGCGGAAAATGGAGAGCATGAAGAAACTGATTACCGACTGAAAGGAGTATTGCCTATGGCAGATAACAAGCAGCACGACACCCGCACCGCCCGCCGCCCCGACTGCGTGACGGAAATCCGCATGGGCAATTCCGTCCTTGTCGTGTCCGGCTATTTCAAGAAAGACACTACCACCACCGCCGCCGACAAAAGGGCGGGGGTACTGGAAGCGGAAGCCGCTGCTACACAAAAACCGGCGATTTGACAAGCTGTAAAGAAGCAGATTTGACACTTTTGCCGCTATACAACCAGCCCTGTTCCGTGGTACAATGAAACCACGGAATAGTGGGGCTGGCTGTCGGAAACGGAGGATTTTATGTTAAGACAAGCCACCCAAAACCTCATTACCGCCCTTTATCCGAGATTGTCCCATGAGGACGAATTGCAAGGCGAGAGCAATTCCATATCGAACCAAAAACGGATACTCGAAGCCTTTGCAAAACAGAATGGCTTTACCAACCTGCGCTGGTACACCGACGACGGCTATTCCGGCGCGAACTTTCAAAGGCCCGGTTTTCAAGCCATGCTTGCAGACATTGAAGCCGGGAAAGTAGGTACGGTCATTGTCAAGGACATGAGCCGGTTAGGGCGAAACTACTTGCAGGTGGGATTTTACACGGAAATGCTGTTCCCCCAAAAGGGCGTGCGGTTTATCGCTGTCAACGACAATGTGGACAGTGCAAACGGCGGCATGGACAACGATTTTACCCCTCTGCGAAATCTGTTCAACGAATGGCTGGTGAGAGATACGAGCAAGAAAATCAAGGCAGTTAAGAGAGCAAAAGGCATGAGCGGCAAGCCCGTTACCAGCAAGCCGGTGTATGGCTACCTCATGGACGAGGACGAGAACTATATCGTTGACGAGGAAACCGCGCCGGTAGTCCGGCAGATATACCAGCTTTGCCTTGCCGGGAACGGCCCGACCAAGATTGCCCGTATGCTTACGGAGCAGCAAATCCCCACGCCGGGGACGCTGGAATACCGCAGGACGGGCAGCACCCGCCGCTACCACCCCGGCTATGAGTGTAAATGGGCTACAAACACGGTTGTCCACCTGTTGGAAAACCGGGAGTACACCGGCTGTCTGGTAAACTTCAAGACGGAGAAGCCCTCTTACAAGACCAAGCATAGCGTAGAGAACCCCATTGAGAAGCAGGCCATTTTCCCGAACCACCATGAGCCGATTATCGACACGGAAACATGGGAGCGCGTGCAGGAGTTACGCAAGCAGCGCAAACGCCCGAACCGCTATGACGAGGTGGGGCTGTTCTCCGGTATGCTGTTCTGCGCCGACTGCGGCCATGTGATGTACCAGCAGCGGTATCAGAACAAGAACCGCAAGCAGGACTGTTACATCTGCGGCAGCTACAAGAAGCGCACCCGCGACTGTACGGCGCACTTTATCCGCACCGACCTGTTGACCGCCGGTGTCCTCTCCAATCTCCGGCAAGTGACCGAATACGCCGCCAAGCATGAGAGCCGCTTTGTGAAGCTGCTTATCCAGCAGAACGAGATCGGCGGCAAGAGAAAGACCGCCGCAGCCACCAAGCAGCTTGAACAGGCGCAGGAGCGCATTTCCGAAGTGAGCCGCATTATCAAGCGGCTGTATGAGGACAATGTGAACGGCAAAATCAGCGACGAGCGTTTCATGGAACTGTCGGCAGACTATGAGCAGGAGCAGCGGGAACTGAAAGACCGCGCCGCCGCTTTGCAGGAGGAACTGGACAAGTCGCAGGCCGCCACCATCAACGCGGAAAAGTTTATGGGTATCGTCCGAAAGCACCTTGCCTTTGAGGAATTGACCCCCACCCTCTTGCGGGAGATGATTGAGAAAATCGTCGTGCATGAGTGCAGCTATGACGAGAACGGCACCCGCAGGCAGGACATTGAGATTTATTACAGCTTTGTCGGCAAGATTGACTTGCCAGAATAACCGCCCGACCTATCCGACACAATGCGCAAGTGCCGGATAGGAACGGCAAAATTTTTTACACTTCTATTACTTCTTTATCGCACATAAGCAAAATCCCAGGGCATCAAGCAGCTCATGGCCGGCGGCGGTGTCGCCCTCATCGGCCTGACCCTGATCCCCCTGCTGTCCGGCCTGCTCTCCGCCTGATGTCTGCCAGCAGACCCCACGGGAGGCCCCGGCACACGGGGACTCCCGGAAAGGAGGTGATCCCCGTTGATCTTTGACGCGATACAGGAGTGGTTCCAGGAACTGCTCATCGACGGTATCATTTCAAACCTGACCGGGATGTTTGATACCCTGAATACCAAGGTGGGCGAGATCGCCGGGGAGGTGGGCATGACGCCCTCCGCGTGGAACAGCGGCATTTTCAACATGGTCCGCAATCTCTCGGAGACCGTGATCGTCCCCATCGCCGGCATCGTCCTCACCTTTGTCATGTGCTATGAGCTGATCCAGCTCATCGTAGAAAAGAACAACCTCCACGACTTCGACACCTGGATCTTCTTCAAGTGGATCTTCAAGACCTTCTGCGCGGTGCTCATCGTCACCAACACCTGGAACATCGTCATGGCGGTGTTCGATGTGGCGCAGAACGTGGTCAGCCAGAGCGCCGGCGTCATCATCTCGGACGCGGGCATCGACATATCCGGCGTGACCGCCGACCTGGAGACCCAGCTTGCGGATTGGAGTATCGGTGCCCTGCTGGGGCTGTGGTTCCAGAGCATCTTTGTGGGCCTGTGTACGCAGATACTTTCCATCTGCATCTTCCTGGTCATCTACGGCCGGATGATTGAGGTGTATTTGGTGACCTCGATAGGACCCATCCCATTTGCCACGATGGCGAACCGGGAGTGGGGCAACACGGGGCAGAACTACCTCCGCTCCCTGCTGGCCCTGGGCTTCCAGGCATTCTTGATTATGATCTGCGTGGGCATCTACGCGGTGCTGGTGGAGGGCATCTCCCTGAGCGGCGACAATATTTCCGGCGCCATCTGGGGGTGCATGGGGTACACGGTGCTCCTGTGCTTCACCCTCTTTAAGACCGGCAGCCTCGCCAAGTCACTGTTCGGAGCGCACTAAAAGGGGGTGGCTGAATGAAAATAGGATTGATAGACGTGGACTCCCACAACTTTCCCAACCTCTGCCTGATGAAGCTCTCCGAGTACCATACCAGGCGGGGCGACCGGGTGGAGTGGTGGAGCCCCAAGGGGCGCTATGACCTGGTTTACAAGAGCCGGGTGTTCACGGACACCTACTCCAAGGACACCATCGTGGTAAACAACGCGGAGAAGGTCATCCAGGGCGGCACCGGCTACGGGCCGGGCGGAAAAGACCTCCCCTATGAGATCGAGCACATCCGGCCGGACTACTTTTTGTATCCGCGGTTTTTGGGAACGGCCTACGGCTTTTTGAGCCGGGGCTGTCCGAGGAACTGCGGATTTTGCATCGTCAGCGGCAAGGAGGGGCGCAGGAGCGTCAAAGTCGCTGACCTTTCTGAATTTTGGCGCGGTGAGGATGAGATCAAACTGCTGGACCCCAACCTGCTGGCCTGCCCGGACCATGAGGCGCTTCTGGAACAGCTTGCCGCCAGCCGGGCGCTGGTGGACTTCACCCAGGGGCTGGACATCCGGCTGACGAACCCGGACAACATCGCCCTGCTGAACAGGGTGCGGACCAAGGCGGTGCATTTCGCCTGGGACAACCCGGAGGAGGACCTGACGGAGCACTTCAAACGCTTTGTGGCGCATACCGCCATCCGAAGCGACCGCAACCGGCGGGTCTATGTGCTGACCAACTACGGCAGCACCCATGAGCAGGACCTCTACCGGGTGAACACCCTGCGGGCCCTGGGGTATGACCCTTATGTGATGATCTATGAGCGCCCCACCGCTCCAAAGACCACCCGCCATCTTCAGCGGTGGGTGAACAACAAACGGATTTTCCACACGGTAAAAGATTTCAAGGACTATGCTCCCATGAAAAAGGAGGTGCATTGATTGGCCTATGTAACGATCCCAAAGGACCTGAGCAAGGTACAGAGCAAGGTCCTGTTCGGGCTGACCAAACGGCAGGTGATATGTTTCGGAGCGGCAGCAATTATCGGCGTACCGCTTTTCTTTTTGACCAAGGGGGCGCTGGGCACCACCACGGCGGCGCTGTGCATGATCCTGGTGATGCTCCCCTTCTTCCTGTTCGCCATGTACGAGAAGAACGGGCAGCCCCTGGAGGTGTTCCTGGGACACCTCATTGAGAATAAATTTATCCGACCAAAGACGCGGATCTACCAGACCAACAACCTGTACTCCGCCCTGGTGCGGCAGTACGAATTGGAACAGGAGGTGAGAGCGATTGCAGGCAAAAACGGCAAGACCCGCAAAATCGGCAGGGGCAAGGCGCAAGCTGACCCGCGCCGAGCGTAAACAGATCGAGGCGGTGGTCCGGCAGGCCAAGGGGGACGGGAAAACCCACACGGTGCAGGACAGCATCCCCTTCCGCAATATGTTCCCGGACGGCCTGTGCCGGCTGGAGGGCGGGGCCTTCTCCAAGACCATCGCCTTCGAGGACGTCAACTACCGTCTGGCTTCGCCGGAGGATCAGCGGGATATTTTTGAACACCTCTGCGATTTCTACAATGGCTACGACCCCACCATTGGGGTGCAGGTGTCGCTCAGCAGCCGGTATGTGGAGCATGGGCCGGAGGAGGACCTGTTCGGCATCCGTCCCCAGGGGGACGACCTGGACCCTGTCCGGGAGGACGCGGCCGGGATACTCCGCTTCCAGTATGAGCGGGGCAGCAACGGCTATGTGAAAACCAAGTATGTGACCCTGACCATCGAGGCGGAAAACCTGGCGGCGGCGCGGGCGCGCTTCGCCCGCATCGAGACCGACACCCTCAACCGCTTCAAGGTCATGGGGGCCGCCGCCCATGTGCTGGACGGGAAGGAGCGGCTGGGGCCGCGTCACCGCACCCCCCCCCCCGGATGTGCA
>OBVO01000627.1_pt1 | contig 19588 bp, 9 predicted proteins | sample 1495151 | NCBI WGS metagenome assembly OBVO01 (sample SAMEA2580019, study PRJEB22360) | human gut metagenome | reverse complement strand
TGCCAGATACTGATAATAAAACTGACCGTTCCAGTAAGCCAGCATAGGCTGATGATTGTAAGTCCATCCATTGCCGTTCAACGCTTCCGGATGCTCGCGATTGGCACGCACCAGTTGAATATTATGCACTCCCACTACCGGAGATAATTGTCCGTCGTGATAGGTGGGATTCGATAATTCTTTTCCTGTGTAATGGATTCTGTCCTGCGGAGTCTGCGCCTGAATGGTAGTCGCCATCCATCCGGCAGCCAATACAAGAAGAATCTTCGTTGAGTTGTTCATGATTTATTTCAGGTTTTAGTTTATTCCGGATTCAACTTATCTAGTTTAAGTTTATTTCTTCTTGCTTTCTTCCAGCAATGTTTTAACATCTGATTCTGAAGCTTTAAAGATGGTTCCGTGTTTATGCCCGACAGGCACACTCACACTTTCTGTGATATCCGTGAAGTTCTTAAAATCACGGGTACGCATGGCACCGTATATTTTCTTTTTATAAACATCAAAATAGATCAGATAATCATCACCTAATTTCTCGACAGTCGGTCCCTCTACAAACGATTCGGTAAATGGTTGTGATGACGGCGAATAAGGTCCTGTCAGAGAGTCAGAAAAAGCAATTTTCAGATTACGTTCGGGACGTGTATTATCTTTGAGCACCATTACATAATCATTTTTTGCCCGCTTCACAATGACAGCGTCAATCGAGCTGAAACCGGGATCATATAATACTTTCGCCTTGGATACTGTCTTAAAATCCTTTGTAGTGATGTAGTATAAACGATGATTATTCTCTTCTTCTTCGATTCCCTTTTCAAAACGACCTGGTACACATGAAGCCCATACTACCATAAACTGTTCGCTCTCGTCATCATAAAAAATCTCCGGAGCCCATACATTGACAGTGGTCGGTTCGTCTGCCATTACAGGAATCATTTGTTGCTCCGACCAGTGAATCAAGTCTTTGGAATTTGCATAACCAAAGCCTAAATCCCCTTTCCAGCTGGTGGTCCATACCAAATGATAAGTACCATCCGGCGTACGCACCATGGAAGGGTCGCGCATCAGGCGATGTTGTCCCAATTCCGGCTTCAGCCAAACACCGGGAATACTGTCCCAGTGCATTCCGTCTTCACTATACAGATATCTCAAACCTTCATCAGCCGGCTCATGAAATGAAGTGAACATATAATAATCTTTATTCCCTCCACAAGAAGCTAAAAGCAGGATGCTTATTGCAGCTAATGTATTTCTTAACTTTCCCATTTCTATGATTCTTTTACACTATACTAATATCCTTTATACAGAGACGATGAAAAGCCGGATTTGTACTCAAATAGATTGGAAGATTCGTCAGAATCAAAATTTAGAGACGATAAAAAGGGCGACTCTCCGAGCCACCCTTTTCCTCCATCAAACAAACTAACCATTTAATAATGGGAAAGAATTCCACTTCTTTTTATAGTATCTCATTGGTTACCAATCCTTTTTTTACCGGATTCTATACTTTTACAGCGTTCCTCCCCGTGCTTTCACACGTTTGGCCCACTCTTCACGTTCTTTCGTCAAATTATATCCCCTCTTGGCCAGATAATTGTTGATACGTCCTTTGTACTTGCCGAAAGCCGCATGTTTCTTATTTGAATTTTCCGCATCCATGGCAAACTCACGCGCTTCCACCAACCAGGCATAGATTTGTACCTTTTCTTCTTCTTTCAAAGAAGGAATCATATCAAGCGTAGCTTCATAAGTCACTTTCACCACACCATAAGTCATTCCATCTTTCACCGCTTCTATCTGTTCTTCATTCAAGAAGAGAGACAAGCTGGCCGGAAAGGCAAAATGAGAACGGTACAAAGCCGCATCTTTTTCGTTTTCAGCAGCCTTCAATGCTTCATTTTTCGCATCACCGGTCAACCCCGATTCTTTGACTGCCTTCACCTTTGCATCCCGTATTTCATAAATATCATTCAATTCGAAATAGCGATTGGCAATCACATTACAAACATCTTCAGCCACTTTTGCATCCGTCAGTCCGAGTTTATCTACAATCTTTTGCGAACGGTTGACGATAGACTCCACATATTTCGGATCACGATTCTCTTTGTTCAAATCGACTGCTCCAGCAGATATCCAACCGCAAAGAAACAACAGAGACATTAAAACTATCTTTTTCATTTCATCTTATTTTTTATACCATATGCCAAAAGGAAACCCAGTCCCGGTATCTTATACCGATACCGGTTGCAGATTACATTAATTTTCCTTTCTCAGCCAATGTATCGTAGTTATTTTTTAAATCTCTCCAGTCTACTTTGTGTTTTGTACTGATTCCATTGATATACTTTTCAATATTCGTATATCCGTCACCTGTACAATCTTTATTAGCATCACTTGGATCATTCGGATTCAATCCATTAGCAATTTCCCATTCATCCGGCATACCGTCACCATCAGTATCTACATACGGAGTCCCTTTGTATTCGGGGAAACCACCCATCTGACGAATATCAGTAATGATACCTATCTTATAAGAATCTTTGGGTAAACGACGATATTTAAACTGACCGTCCTCTCCCATTGACTTAGGAGACAGGCCTGTAAGATCACCATTAGCATCCTTCGCAAGTTTCTTATCATAATAAGGAATACCTGTTTTTACTTCTTCTATGATGCGTTCGTCCACGATATCACGGCAGGGTATATTGGCACCGACATGTTTTGTCACATAATCATAAGCATCATTAGCTGATGTAATTTTGATATAAGGCATTGCAAACGGCTCATAGCTCCGCATATTCTCAGTATATCCGGCTGTATTTGGCTGACTCTCGATTTGGATACCACCATTCCAGTTATCTTTCGTGATTTCCGGATAGCCTTCCATAACGTTACCATCAGCATACACGCGACCGTATACCTTATAATTCAGTTTACTGCGTCCGGCTTCCGGTTTCAGAATACGGCAGCCTACCGTATTATTCTTTGGAGTAGCAGGACCGGGTTTATAATAGTTATTGATCATATTGAACATGGCGGTATAATCGCCACCATCAGAAGAACGATGCACCCAATTAAATACTACATTATTAACGAAGTTGAATACTCCATTCCAGCCTACAGACGGATTGCGACCAGAGTTGCTGGCCCAAAGGTTACGCATAAATGCACAGTTCTCACCTCCCAGTGTGCTACCGAATGCATGATTATAGGTATCCAGAGCTTTTGCAGAAATTGTATTCTGAATAGTCACATTGACTGTCGGAAGTTTCAAGTCCTTGCTTTCATATTGGCCTTCACTCGGATCGTACATATGACGATAGAAAGAAATATTTTCGTCCAGTCCCCATGTACATGAACAGTGGTCTATCATGATATTACCAATCGGATTACCACCGAAAGAGTCGTCACGATGCCATACTTTTGTTTCTCCACGACGGAATCTCATATGACGTACAACTACGTCGTGTGTATCCACCCAAAATGATTCTCCGGCAATGCAGACACCATCACCCGGTGCTGTCTGTCCGGCAATAGTAACGTAAGGTGCTCGAACAATAATCGGAGATTCCAGACGAATGATACCAGCCACATTGAATACAATAATACGTGCACCACCTGTCTCACAAGCTTCGCGGAATGAACCCGGACCACGATCATTCAGATTAGTAACCGTAATTACTTTACCTCCACGACCACCAAAACTATACATTCCACCTCCTTCAGCACCCGGAAACGAGGGAATTCTAGCTTGTGGCAAATCATAGGGACGACCAGCCCATGAGATATAAGGACGTCCTTCTTTTGCTTCTTTCAGTACTATAGGTAACGCTTTCTCCCATGCTTCATCAGAACGTTTCCGTTCCTCGGTCATCATCTTTGTATAATTCGCTTTGGCTTCGTCAGTTATCTGCGGGTATTGTGCCCATACAACGGTCGGAGTCAACATTGCAGCTGCAAAAGCTACTAAAAGTACATGTTTCTTCTTCATTTTTATTAGGTTTTGTGAGATTGATCATTCTAAAATACAATAATAAGACGCAAAACAAGGAAATATGTAATCAGAAAATATAATATATTTTTCTATTCTAACTTTAAATACAAAAGGACCACTTATTCCTTAATATTCTTTTCAAAAGATCAAAGTGATAAATGGTCCTTAGGTTTATTTCAGAATGAACATTCTTCAGATCAAGTAATTATTTTGATAAACGAATTCACTCTGCCAAAGGATCAAAGGTACCATCAGCTCCACCTCTCCAATAGTCGCCCCATCCTATATTTTGTTCTAATGACACATTGTTTTGCATCGCATTCTTCTTAAAACCTAAGATATAATAATAAGGTTTAAATGTTGGAAGAATAGTTTCATCATTACCGTCAGTACTAAGATTTTTACGTTTAAAATGTTCTTGATAAAACTGAGCCAATGCCTTTACCTTTGCATCTGCATATGTTATTTCATCATCGGCTGATTCTGTACAAGTTATATCTTCAGTCAAACTTAATGCTGTCGGACGTTTATTCCATAATTCATCATAGGTTTCTTTTATTGTTTTATCTTCATTGTAGACATTATTACTTTTAGCAGCAATAAAATTTTTTGCATAAACCTCAATCCGATGTCTTCTCTGACCATTCAATGGTTCAACTCCTAAATAGTTACATGTATTGCCATTAAAACCTGTAAGTTTCCAAGTCGATTTCAGTGCTTCTTGGCCCACTCCACCATCAAATAACATCCAACGTCGCACATCGTGGAAACGTTTACCTTCATAAGCAAGTTCTATTTGACGTTCATAAAGTATAGCCTCAAATAGTTTGGCACGATCATTAAAAATAGCTGGATCTAATCCACAATTATCTGTATATCCTACACGCTTACGAATTCGTTTAAGAGCATTCACTGCCTCGTCAAAATGATTTGCCCCACAAGCAGCCTCCGCATAATTCAATAATACTTCGGCAAAACGTATTTCCATATATGGAGCAGCAGACTGTCTGAATCCATTACCTGAAGTCTTTTCAAAGATATATAAAGGATTAGAATTGAGTGCTAAATCATCTGTACGCTTACGCAAATAAATCCCCGTATTTTTGGTACCTAGACAATCAGCTGCATAGCCTGACTTAGAGTTACTATTACGATCATCTACATTATCATACCAACAATAATTCCACAACTTGTAATTATTCCCTGTAGTATACCCATTAATGCCATAAGGTAATTGACCTTTTTCACCAAAAGATTTCAAGTCATCACTATCAAACTTCCATTCTACACCAGGGAACGCAAAAGTGCGATAAAATCTTGGATCGCGGTTTAAAAAGAAAAGTTCTTGATTATAATCATAAGATCCATTCATGTCATTTGGTTTCTTCCCATCCGCCATTGGAAAAAGATCAACCATTTCTGCAGTGGGAGTCATACCACCCCCACCTCCAGCATTAGCTGGGCGAAGAGAATGTTCCCATCCATTCCATTTTTCAAGCTGTAAGTGCTCGGCTGGTGATACATTATTATATAAAGTTACTAATACTGCCTCAGAAACAGTTCCTCCACCACCTTCTGAGCCAATATAATCGGAGAATATCTTTCCCCAACCTGCTGCATTCTTTCCTGAATTGTTTTCATAAGCCAATCCAAAATTACCTTCTTCCAGTTTTTTTACAGCAGCTAAGTTTGTTTGATATGCAGTTTCCCATCGTGTAACATCATCCGCCCTATTAAAAAGCGGACTGGCATATAACAATTCCACACGACCTTTTAAAGCCAATGCTGCCCCCGATGTTATGCGTCCAAAATTCTTATTTTCTGACTCCCAACGTGCTGGCAGATAATCAGCAGCTGTTTGCAAATCTTTGCAAATAAAATCAATACATTCTTTTGTAGACGAGCGTGGAACTACCAAATGAATACCTTCACTATCTCCAATTATAGGATTTTGTACATTATCAATAATAGGTACACCACCATACATCATTACCATTAAATAATAACGCCATGCACGGAAGAAAAATGCTTGTCCCAACAATAACTGCTTTTGGCGTTCAGTTAAACTTTCACTGCCAATCACTCCTTCGATCATATCATTACACTCACGAATACGCACCCAAGGAGAATAATTGTTATCTAGATTAAAATAATCAGTAACAGTTTCATAATCTAGAGGAGAATTAGGATTCATCAAACCTGATATCCCTCCATATTCTTCTGTACATTTCGAATATTGATCACTTGTTCCTGTGCTTGGCATATCACCCATAGAACCAGTCAGATCAGATCCACCCGTCGCACTCGGCAGCATGATATAATACAAGTAAGCTATACGGTTATCAGCTGACTCATAGTTTTCATAAATAGTCGTACCGTTAAAACTTCCATATAATTTTTTGTCTTCCAAAAATTGATCACTACAACCTGTAAAGATGGCAGCTGTTATGGTCAGTAATGCAATTGAACCATACTTATTTATTTTCTTCATCATTGTATTCAAATTATTAAAATGAAACATTAACACCTAACGTGAATTTACGTAAGTTCGGATAATATCCATAGCTTCCCGCCCAAGAAGCCCATGCTCCTTCTGGATAAGGGTTTAGGAAGTTAAATACATTTTGGCAAGTAAGATTGAAACGGCAACTACTAATGCCAATTATTTTTAGCCATTCTTTAGGCAATGCATAAGCTACTGTCATATTACGAAGTTGCACTGTTGCTGCACTTACTTTCCAAAAAGTAGAGGGTGCACCATTTACGCTACTATAGCGAATATTCGGGTATTTTGCATTTCTGTTTTGTGCTACTGTAACTATATTATTAGCGTCATAAATATCCTCATATACAAACATATCTTTCCACATTGCCGACACATTACTATATTCAGAGTAACTTTCTTTACGCATAGTTGTAGGAACTAAGGAATATGCTCCCCAACTTGCACCAAACTGCGCACTAATAGAAAAATCTTTATAAGAGAAACCGAAATTTAAAGTTCCACCGTAAGGATTACTAGCACGGTGAGAAATTTTTATATAATCTTGTTCATCAACAATACCATCTGCCGGACCAAAAGTTCCAGTTGATTCATCATATTGTCCACGTACATCCTTATAAATCAGCATACCAGGATGTACATTTTCTTTTGTATTTCCTAAATATTTAGTAATACTATATTTATCAAAGTACTCATTAATTTCCTGATAACTACGGAACATACCTATACATTCATAACCCCATAGTCCTCTATCAGAACGTTCATTTCTCACTAATTTATCAAAATCATATGCAGCCTTCCAACCTGTCTCTCTGATTTTATTATCATTGTATCCTGTTGTAAGTTTTACCCAATATGACATGTCTTTTCCAATTTTATCCTTCCATCCTAATGACAATTCAACACCATATGTATCTACCTCACCAAAGTTTTCTGGAGCAGGTTGTATTCCTACCGTATTCGGATAATAAGAAGTTCCTTGATGTGAAGCAAACATTTCACGGCCCATATCATAATAGAAGTCCAAATTAGCGCTCATTCGATTCTTCAAAAAGGCCATATCAATACCAAAATTAGTTTTATAAGTCTTATCCCAATGTACATCAGGATTTACTCCTTGTTTCGGCATACGAATCGTAGCACTTGTATTTGTACTAGAATTAGTTCCAAAGATCGGTCCTTTGTCTGGATTACGGGTGTAAAGCTGAGTCCAAAGCCAAGCATTCACATTATCTTTACCAAGAATACCAAACGAACCACGTATCTTCAAAAAGTCGATTTTTGTCTTGTCTTTATCAAACCATTTTTCATCTGAAATAACCCAGCCGGCAGACCATGAAGGGAACATTCCCCAATAATTCTGAGGAGCAAATTTGGCAGAGGCATCAGAACGGAGCATAAACTCAAACAAATATTTATCATCATATGAATAATTCACACGACCAACATAAGAAAGCATACCAGACTCACTGCGGTTAAACGTCACAGTTTGAGCAAAACCTTCTGCATTGGAATCCACAGAACTAGATTGGCCATCTGTAAAAGGTAATGGGTCTGTAAGACTACCATTCAAATCTTCCCATTCTGATTCTGCTTTTTCAATAGAGAACAAACCACTGACATAATGCTTACCAAACTGACGTGCATAGCTTACTGTTAAGTTCATTTGATAACTATCTGAGCGATTCATACTACGCCCCAAAGAGTTGCCATTATTCAACTCATACAATCCCAATGTATTAGCATTGTATTCAATCTCGTCACCAACATAAAGGTGACCACCACTGCCACCACGGGATATAAGGCGATATACATCGATTTTTGTACCGATAGTATTTGTTTTCCCTGTACTTATATTTTTTGAATAAGAAGCTTTTACCTTCAAACCACGTAAGTATTTACTCCAACCAAAATCATACTCTAATGAACCGTTAAGAGAAAAATTCTGATTCTGATTCTCAACATTATCTGACGCATTCTGTACTGCTGCAAAATTATACTTCTGCTGATCACTTGGATTAGTTATATTTTCCATACCTGAATGAAAAATATAATATCCATTTACTTGATCAGGCACATAAGGTACATGTAACATTAAAGATTCAAAATCACCATCAGAGCCACCACCTTTTACATTTTTAGGTTTATTTGTCTCTCCATAATTACCAGATACCTGCAAAGAAGCTTTCATCCATTTTGAAATATTAGCATTTACACCAGCACGATAGTTCCAACGATTATAGTCCAAGCGCCCTATATTACCTTCTTGCTGATAATACGAAACACCACCGAAATAAGTTGCTTTTTCTGTTCCCCCGCTAATGTTGACACTATGACGCTGCGTCAAAGCCGCACTCCATTCTTTATCTAATAAATTATAATTCATACCCTTCATTGCCTCCAATTCATCAGATTGAAAAAGTTGTACCCTCAAGTCATCGGATTCTTGATCCTTAGTAGCAGTATTAGCAGCACGAGCAGCATTGTATATACGACCGTAATCATAGGCATTTAGCATCTTAGGTAACATCAATGCATCTGTATAACCAAACTGTCCTGAATAAGAAATTTTGGGAGCACCGACTTTTCCTTGTTTAGTCTTAACCAGCACAACACCATACGCAGCACGTGCTCCATATACAGCCGCTGCAGCATCCTTTAAAACAGTCACATTTTCTACTTCATTTATATCTAAATTATTGAAAGCACCTTCATCTGCAATAAAGCCATCAATAACATATAGTGGAGTAGGGCTTGCATTACCTCCTAAATCAGAACTTGGAGTAATGGTAGTATTCACTGAACTTTGACGAATCTGTAAGCTTGGTGTACTACCTGGGCGCCCACCACTAAGTGATACATGTAAACCATTTATTTTACCAGCTAACGCGTCACCCAAACTACCCACTGACAAATCTTTCAATTCTTCGGTGGAAATCGTTTCAATGGCACCTGTTGCATTACGTAATTTCTGAGAACCATAATCACCAAGTACTACAACTTCATCTAATTTCAGTTGATCTTCTAAAAGTACAATCCTAGGATTTTTTAAATCAGATATAATTTGTGAAGTATATCCAACAAAGGAAACTTTCAATTTGCTTTTTGGAGCAACCTTAATATTAAATTTCCCATCAATATCTGTCACTGTACCTACTGTCTCATTTACCACCATGACAGTAGCACCTATTATCGGTTCACCACTTACATCTACAACAAGTCCAGTTACTGTCTGATTCTGGGCACACAATGGCATAACAAAAGTCAACAGTGTACCGATGAATAAACTGAGAATAATATTTTTCTTATTCATTGCATTTAATTTTTATTATCATACTACTTTACTTACTCTTCAACAAGTGGAAGCCACCGTGGATCACCAGTTCTCTTTTCAAGCTGGCTTGCTCCAGTTACAGTAAAATCACCATTCGCAGCATTAATGAAGCCAGGATCTGTATCAAGAGTATTTGTATCATATTTATCATTACTTTGACTACCATTATACCAATAAGTATTATATTCAAAATTTCTAGACATATTTGCATTACCCATTATTTTATTCGTCATATCTCCTTTACCACAATCTACAAAAATAGTTCTGGAGAAATTTAGTGTTAAGCATGCTTGTCCTCTATAGCTATTCCAATTAGTAAAGTCTTTGCTATAAGCAAGATTGTATACTGTACAATTATAAAAATTAAAAGTTCCATTTGAATATCCAGTAATCTTGTTAGGTCTGTTACCATTTACCTGTGCAAAATAACTTCCATTCTGTACAGTACTGCAAAGAGTACTCTCTTTAAATGTTATATTAATAAAACTACCTTTATTAAAATACACAATCGTATTAGACTGATTACATCTAATAAAAGAAGCTTTTACTGTAAAGTTTTCCACACAATATTTTTTCCCTGAATCATATAATAAATGCCTATTAAGGTCATATACATTACAAAACTGAATAACGATGGGATCTTTAATAACGTATTCTCCAGAAGATACTTTTAATTGTTCATTTGGAGTCTTACTTAATCCAATTAATGAAGCATCAGAAGAACCTTTCTCCATTGCATTACAATAGAAATCCATAAACTTTATCTTCAAACCATTCTGTGTTAATATTCTACCACTTTGACCAAATGTAATTTTCGAATGATTAATTTTATTTCCACGAATTGTAACTTTACGTGCTCCAAAATCTATTGGACCTGATATAGTATATTCACCGTTAGCCTCTAATTCATATGCCAACTCTTTTAAAGTGCCATCTTCATTAGGTTCCATATCAGTCTCTGGAAGCGGATTATCAATAAACCATTGAGTCAAATCTACTCCACTAGGAATGGATGCATATGTTTCAAGTAAAGTTGAAAAACTTATTTCACAGGCTTTTTCTGCATCTTTGTTATTAAACTGTTTATTTCCAATGGTTTTAATTAAGAATTTATATTTTGTATCTTCTTCTACTTCCAATTCAACGCTACAACCATCGATAAACTCTCCTTCAACTACAGCTATCGGATTTTCAGGATCATCAACTACATACCAAGAAAACTCATAACCTTCTGCTCCATGCACTACAGGCCATTCAATAGTTGCATTTTCTCCTGTGGCATCAAGTTCCACTTTTACATTCTCCAATTGGGGAGATTCCAGTGTAGCATTTTTCACATCCGACTCAAAAGATTCGTCTTCGTGATACCCTATGGTACAGCTACTTAAAAGAAATAATAACGTAGCGAATAACAGTCCACGTGTTCTTCTTCGTAAAAATAAACGATTACTTTTCATACATTAAATTTAAATTAAACAATACGTTCTTATGTTATCAATATTTAAGTTGAATATTATATACAATAGTCCGTTAAACATTTCATTCACATTTATGCAGTAATGGCTGCAAAACTAATGGCTTCTTTCCACAGTTTTCGATTTATTTCTTTGTTCGGTTTGATTCCTAACACTAAAATAAATCGTTTAATGAGAAATATATTATGGCACAGCACTTTAACTGATACCATTAATGATGCCTTTCCTTTTTCTAATACTTTCACTTTAGCTATATTCACACTCTGATGAGTGAGGCATTAAAGTGAAAATGCAATTTATTCAGCTCCCTACTTTGACAGTCAGTTAATCTTGTGAATTGCTTTCCATCTTGATAACAATTATAAGAAGCTTCCCATAAGCTCTTGAATGAAGACATGTTAGTAAACTACTTAAATAATCATAAAATACATATACCACTCTTCTTTTTCTTCATACATAAAAAGGACGTATGATTTAAAGATATGTAATCACATAAAAAGAACAAAAATGAAGTTAATTGGAAATTATATGCAAAAAAAGGCCTCAAGACACTTTTCCTATTAAAAGGAAAGTGCCTTGAGGCCACCTTTTTATATTAAATTACTTTTTTCCGGGAATCAGAAAAATCTTTTATTCTGCCAATGGGTCGAAAGTACCCATACCACCGTGAGCATAATCTTCCCAACCAATGGTCTGATACAATGTCGCATTAGTTTGCTGTGCACTTTGACGCAATCCAAAGAAATAATATCTGGGTTGGAAATAAGGATTAATGTCCAGCACATTACCATCAAGACTGATATCTTTACGTGAGAAATAGGTATCATAGAATGTACATATACTTGACACAGCCGGATCAAGAATCGTTTCTCCGTCTGCTTCCGTAGCAATCTTCTCATTCAATGTCAGTGCTGCTGGTCGCTCTACGTTTTTAATCGGATCACTGTCATTATTTGCAGACCCGGTACCTTCAACATTGATTTCTATGCGATATCTCTTACCACGTTCATTCATCGGAGTCACACCCAAATAAGTACAAGTATTACCTCCAAAGCCACTCAATGCCCAACTTGCATTCAAAGCACCTTGTCCTACACCTCCGTCAAATAGCATCCAACGACGCATATCATACGCACGTTTACCTTCAAAAGCCAACTCTACCTGACGTTCATACAATATAGCTTCAAACAATTTAGCACGGTCAGTTTCAATCGCCGCATCCAGGCCATAATTATTTGCACTCGTATAGCCTACTCTGCCACGTACGGCTTTCAGCGCCTTGACCCCTTCCGCATGATAAGTGCCGCCCGCACCACAAGCTGATTCTGCCAGATTCAGCAATACTTCCGCATACCGTATCTCCATGTAAGGAGCTGCCGATCGTCTGAATCCCTGCTGATCACCACTGCTGTTATCAGTAAACACATAAAGACTAGTGCCCAAATCAAAATCATCCGAACGTTTACGAACATAGACTCCTCTATTCTTAGTGCCCAGCATATCGGCTGCAAAACCGCTTCTACTCGGATTATTACGCTCATCAGCCGTAGTATACCAACAATAATTCCAAAGTTCATAGTTCGCACCACTGGTATAACGGGTTGGGCATAAACCAGACATCGTTGCTCCTGAAAAATCGACATTGCCACTGTTGAATTTCCACTCTACCCCCGGAAATGCAAATGTACGGTAGAAACGCGGGTCACGATTTAGAAAGAACTTTTTAGGGTCATAATGAACTCCTGATTCCATCGGTTTCTTACCGTCAATCATCGGGAAGATGTCTATTATTTCCGCTGTAGGAGTCTTTCCTCCGCCTCCGTTTATATTTCCTGGTCGGATTCCCTGCTCCCACAAGTTGTATCGGTTGATGTTTTGTGAAGCAATAGGAGACACATTATTATATAAAGTAACAAATACGGCTTCGCTTCCACCTGTATAAGTGGCGAACATTCTGGCCCAATTCTTGGCATTGTCTTCTCCGCCATTGCCTTCATAAGCAAGTCCGAAGTTACCTTCATTCAGTTTAGTGATGGCAGCAAAATTGGCGTCGTAAGCATCTTTCCAACGAGATGCGTCATCGGCACGGTTAAAAAGTGGACTAGCATAAAGCAACAATGTACGACCTTTTAGAGCAAGTGCTGCACCGGCGGTTATGCGTCCGTAATCCTGCCCTTCATTCTGCCAACGTGCAGGAAGATAGCTGGCTGCCAGTTCCAAGTCATCGCATATAAAGTCTATACAAGCCTTAGTCGAGGAACGAGGAATGACCAGATTCTCACCATTACCATCACCTATCACCGGATTCTGGACGTGGTCTACAATGGGAACACCACCATACATTTTCACCAACAGATAATAACGCCATGCACGAAAAAAGTAAGCTTGTCCGAGTAATTGTTCTTTCTCTGTCTGCGAAAGAGTCGCACTTCCCGTCACACCTTCAATCACATTATTACATTCGCGGATACGTCCCCAAGGACTTCTTTCACTGTTGATTACATAAAAATAATCGGGAACAGTCTGAATAGTAAGAGATGCCGTAGGATCATTGAAAATAGAGTAGTCTCCATATTCCTCCGTACATTTGGAAAAATCGTCATCAATACCCGCACTGGTTATATCGGTCAAAGCATTGGAACCTCCGGTAGAACTAGGCAATAAAGACTGATATAAAAAGTCCACACGACTTTTGGCTGTTTCATAATTTTCGTACACAACCGAAGCGTCATAGCTTCCATATACTTTCTTGTCTTTCAGAAAATCATCGCTGCATCCAGTAAAACAGATTAGTCCTGTCACCATCGATGCTGTCAAACATATTTTATTTATCTTTTCTTTCATAATCTTCTTTGATATTAGAATGAGACATTAACACCTAAAGTTACTTTACGCAAATTAGGATATCTTCCATAAGTGCCTCCCCATGTACTCCAAACACCATCAGGATAAGGATTGTAAAAGTTTAAAAGGTTCTGAGCAGTCAAATTCAGACGGCAACTGCTGATGCCGATCCGATTTGTCCATTCCTTCGGAAGGCTATAAGCAACTGTCAAATTACGTAATCGAACGCTGGCTGCGCTAACTTTCCAAAATGTAGAAGCCTGACCGTTTATGGCACTATATCTTAAGTTTGGATATTTAGCACTCCGGTTCATTGGCGCCACTACATTACCACCGGCATCCAATACATCTTCATACACATACATATCTTTCCACATGGCAGATACATTTTTATATTCCAGATCATCGTATTTTTCCTGACGTAAGTCTGTCTGTACAAGAGCATAAGTACCCCAGCTTGCACCAAATTGAGCACTGAATGAGAAGTTCTTATACGAAGCACCAAAATTAAAAGTCAATCCATAAGGATTATTGGCACGATTGGAAATCTTCACATAGTCATTCTGATCAATCACGCCATCTGCTTCACCATAAGTACCATCGGCATTACGCTGACCACGTACATCACGATAGATCAACATACCCGGATGAATGTTATCTTTCGTATTCCCAAGATAAGAAGTGATCTTATTCACTGCGAAATACTCTTCGATATCCTGATAGGTGCGGAACATGCCAATACATTCGTATCCCCACACACCACGGTCGGAACGTTCACCCCGAACAATGTCATCAAAACCGGGAGTAGCCTGGAATCCGGCTTCTTTAATCTTGTTATCACTGTAACCGGTAGTCATTTTTACCCAATAAGAAAAATCTTTACCGATTTTATCTTTCCAATTCAAAGTAAGTTCTAAACCATACGTATCAACTTCTCCAAAGTTCTCAGGAGTAGCCTGCGTACCTACAGTAGTCGGATAGAAAGAAGTACCCGTGAAAGTTGTGAACAACTCACGTCCCATATCATAGTAAGCATCTAATGTAATACCCAGTCTACTATCCAGCATCCTGACATCGATACCTAAATTGGTCTTGTAGGTTTTATCCCAATGTACATCTGCGTTGACCCCTCTTTGCGGCATTTGGAATGTTGCACCACTATAGGTATTGGTGGCTGTACCAAATATAGGACCTCCATCTGCATTTCGGCTATAAAGTTGTGTCCACAACCAAGGTTGTATATTATCTCTTCCCAAAATACCGAATGAACCACGAATTTTCAAGAAATCAATACCTAGTTTTTCTTTATTAAACCAGCTTTCTTCCGAGATAACCCAACCTGCTGACCATGAAGGGAACATTCCCCAGTAGTTACTAGGAGCAAATTTGGTAGATGCATCCGAACGAAGCAGGAACTCAAACAAATACTTGTCTGCATACGAGTAGTTCAGACGACCGATATAAGAGAGCATACCCGATTCCGTACGACCGAACGTAGTCGTTTGATCCGCACCGGTAGCTGTCGAATTAGATTGTCCATCGGTAAAGCTGAAAGGATCAGTTACAGTACCGGTCAGATATTCATATTCCGATTCTGCCTTTTCAATAGAAAACAATCCATTCACATTATGCAAACCAAACTGACGTGCGTAGCTGACTGTCAAGTTCATCTGGTAGTTATCCGTTTTATTCATCGCACGGCTCAATAAATTACCATTATCCAAAGTAAAAGTACCAAAATTGCTATCATCTATATTTATATCATCGCCAGTATAAAGGTGATTTCCACTGCCACCACGTTCCAGCAGCCTGTAGACATTCATTTTAGTACCGATATTATTACTCTTATTATTGATAATGCTCCTCGAATAAGAACCTTTCACTTTTAGCCCCTTCAACCATTTGCTCCAACCAAAATCATATTCCAATGAACCGTTTATGGACATATTATTTGTCTGATTTTGAGTATTGTCAGGAGAATCCTGAACTGCTCCAAAATGGAATAGTCGTACAGCACTTAAGCCCGAAGACACATTTTCCATACCTGTATATATAACAGGACGTCCACCTACATATCCGGGCACAAAAGGCAAATGTGTCATTAGAGAATTAAAATCAGCATCTGTCCCACCACTGGTTATACCATTACGTGAGTTATTCTGTTCACCCATGTCACCTGAGAACTGTAAGGAGGCTTTAATCCACTTACCGATATTAGCATTAACACCCGCACGGAAGTTCCAACGATCATAATCTAAACGTCCCATATTACCTTCTTGATTATAGTAAGATGCACCCGCAAAATAAGTAGCCTTCTCTGTACCGCCATTAATACTGAAACTGTGGCGTTGCGTCCAAGCCGCACTCCACTCATCATCCAGCAAATCGTAGTTCAGTCCTCTCATTGCTTCCAATTCGTCAGCCTGGAAATATTGCGTTCTTCTATTATCCGATTCCGATTCACCGGTAGAAGTTCCAGCTCCACGTGCGGCATTATAAATACGTCCATAATCATAAGCACTTAGCATCTTAGGTTTTTTCAAAGCATCAGTAAAACCGAATTGCCCTGTATAAGATATGGAAGGTGTACCTACCTTACCGCGCTTGGTTTTCACCAATATGACACCGTAAGCCGCACGTGCCCCATATACAGCTGCCGAAGCATCTTTCAAAACCGTAATACTTTCTACTTCACTCACATCCAAATTATTAAATGCATCCTCTGTAGAAATAAAATCGTCAATTACATATAATGGGCTAGGATCTGCATCACCTCCACGCGTTGAATTGGGAGTAATGCTGGTATTGATATTACTTTGGCGTATTTGTAGACTTGGGGTACTACCCGGACGACCACCACCCGAATTTACATGCAAACCACTCATCATTCCGCTCAATGCATCACCTAAGTTACCCACCGAAAGATCTTTAATCTCATCCGGAGTAATGGTTTCAATCGCCCCCGTTATGTTTTTCATTTTTTGTGTACCATAACCTACAATAACCACCTCATCCAGATTAGCTACATCTTCTTTCAGTACAATCTTTGGATTATTCAAATTCGTTATTGTTTGAGAAACGTATCCTACAAATGAAACAGCCAATCTTCCCCCTTCCGGGACGGGAAGGCTAAATTTACCATCAATATCACTTATCGTGCCTACCGTAGAATCTACAATCTTAATTGCAGCCCCAATAATTGGGTCACCAAATTCGTCCACAACAACCCCGGTCACCGTACGTGCATTTTGGGCATAGACGATTTGCGCAAAGGCTTGTATAAAAAGCATACATAAGCCTAAAATGAAATATCTTTTACTCATAGTATTCTGTTATTGTTTATACATTGTATTCATTCTGTTGTCGGAAGCCAACGTGGATCTCCACAACGATTCGCAATATGCTCCGAGCTACTCAAAGTAAAATCACCGTTAGCAGCATTCACAAACTTTGGCTCTACCTTAATAGCTGTTCCCGAATGGTCTCGTCCATTCTCATCACTAGTATCATAATCAAGGAATCCTCCCGGAACAGCACTATAATAATAAGTATTATATCCAAGTGTATAATTTACATTACCATAATTTCCCGCATTACAGATCCGTCTGAAAACACCTTCAGTTCCTGTGGCCGAACTTACGACACAGTCTGCAAAAATAGTATTCTGCATTTCCAAAAAGAACACAGCACTATTACTGTTTATTACATTATTAAAGAAACGATTGTTAGTGCCAATTTGATAGAACGTACAATTACTCATTTTCCGAAGCGATGTACTCCAGCCAGATCCGCTAAAGTTTGACGGAGTACGTCCTCTCATCTGAACAAAATAGGCAGATCCGGGAACCGTATAATAAATAGTACTGTTTGAAAAGCTCAAATCTTTGATCCAACCTTGACCGTTGAATGCTATAAATATAGTACTTGCTGTATTAATGCTAACCAAGCAATCAGTAATAGACAATGACGACAAAGCATAACCATTATTACAGTAATATAATGGTACGGGAAGATCTTTTATAGTACAAGATTGGAAAACATAAGGCTGCTGCACTATACCGGCTTCTGTGCTATTGAACATAACGACACCTCTACTATTAGAAGTACTGTAAGTATCAGCATCAAAATCAAAATCTATAAACTTAATTTTTAGACCAGCTCCGCGATTTATAAAAGAAGCATTTCTTTTCATTGTCAGTTTGGCATGATTTACTTTGTCGCCACGAATAGTCAATGTAGTCGTTCCTAAATCAATATTACCATCCATTTCATATACACCACCTGCCACTAATTCATAAGCTATTTCTTCTTCTCCTTCTGCAAGAGGCTCAATCGGATTTGCCGTAAAATATTCGGTCAGATTAGTTCCTGTTGGTATTGTTTCACGTACTCGAACCAATGTATTATAAGTCATTTCCGTAGCTGCAACAGCATCAGCGTTATTATACTTCTGATTTCCTAATGCTCTGACTGCAACCTTATACTTTGTATCTTCAGTAATATCACGCGTAATCGTACATTTATCCACGACTTCATTCTCTTCGCCTATAACAACTGGATTGTCAGGATCATCAATATTATAAAATGTCACTTGGTACCCACCGGCTCCTAGCACTACCGGCCATTTAATTTCCAGAGACGTAATATCTACGTTTCTGGTAAAAGTCCAACCTTCAGTCGACGGTGATTCCAAGGTTACCCCCTGAACTTCCGATGAGAAGGTCCAATCATCCTTGTATCCATCGACACAAGAACTAAAAAGAAGTATAGCTGCCGCAAATGCCAAACTATCCCTTTTTACTCGCAAGAATAAATGTTTACTCTTCATAGATTAAATTTTAATTTATATAAAATGATATATTACATCATCAGACATCTATTCACATAAATAAAAAGATACAACTAAAAGAATCGTAATCTCTTAAAAAGAATAAAAAATAGAATCTGAAGTTTTTTCTCTTAGTTTTATTAAACTATATCATAATTCCCCTCCCTATCATTGTTGAAAATTTTCTTTTAAATATTTTATATTCCAATCATCGTTCTTCTCCACATCTTCACATCGTTTTAACTTCCACTTTAACCGATTCATATAAAGGACGAATGGATAAGATCATTGTAATCCACCAAAATTCTGCTGATTGATACCATAACGAAAACAGTGAATTAAATAAAAAACAAAATGGTTACAAGCATCCGAAATAAAGGATGAGAAAGCATCAATATCTCTATAGGATTAGGATTTGATTCGCATAGTGAAAAAAAAGTCCGAACTTTTTTAAGTTCGGACTTTTAATATAGTAAGAGGACATATAATGTTTGAAGTCCCTCCTACCTATTATCTCAATTATTATATTACTCTTGAAACACCTTTTTCAAATACTTTATATTCGTTCCATAATTCTTCTTCACGTTCCTCACATCATCCTTGTCTCGTGAGC
>OBVO01000618.1_pt1 | contig 19797 bp, 15 predicted proteins | sample 1495151 | NCBI WGS metagenome assembly OBVO01 (sample SAMEA2580019, study PRJEB22360) | human gut metagenome | reverse complement strand
CACCTCCGATCATCGAATCTGAATTTCTTCAGTCCAACAATCGGGGTGCGGTTCATATTTACGCCGGGGCCTTCACATACACATACGTTGTCAGCGTTTTCAGGCTTTCTTCGCATCTTGGGCGGTGGCGATCCACTTGTCAAGCAGCGCCGTGGCCTTGCCGGAGTCGACGGTCTGCTCCGCGATGGCGTAGGCGGCTTTGAACCGGTCAGCCAAGCTTGCGTCGCCCGGCACCAAATGACCGTCGGCGACGATTGCGGAAGCGGCGTTCAACAGCGCGGTGGTACGGAACGACACATCCTTGCCTGCGAAGAAGTCTCGTGCCAGCTGCGCGTTGAGCGTCGGTTCGCCACCCTTCAGATCTGCGATGGTGACTTTGGCGAGGCCGAGTTCGACGGTCGGATCGAATTTGTTTTCGGTAACCTTGCCGTCCTTGAATTCCCAAATGGAGACCGGACCGGTCGGTGCCATCTCGTCAAGGCCCTCATGGGAAGTGTAGACCATGCCGATCTGGCCGTTCGCCGCATATACGGCGGCCATGATCGGGCTCATCTTGCGATTAGCGCAGCCGACGGCCATATGCTTCGGGCTTGCCGGGTTGGTCAGCGGACCAAGCACGTTGAACACGCATGGCACGCCGAGCGCGGCGCGAATCGGACCGACAAAACGCATGGCGGGGTGGAAGGTGCGTGCGAAAGCGAATGCGATGCCGCATTCGTTGCCGACTTCGCTCACTTGTTCCGGAGTCAAATCCATGGGCAGGCCGAGCGCTTCGAAGCAGTCAGCAGTGCCGCACTTGGATGAGGCCGCACGATTGCCGTGCTTGACGACTTTTACGCCTGCGGCCGCGGCTACGACGGCCCCCATGGATGACAGGTTCACGGTGGAGGCTCCGTCGCCACCGGTGCCGACGATGTCGGTGGTTTCACCGTCGATGTACAGCGGAATGGCATGGGCCACCATGGCCTTCGCCGCGCCACGCACTTCGTCGGGGGTCAGCCCCAACTGCTGCTGGGTGGCGAGTACCGCGCCAACGGCCGCCGGATCGGCATTGCCGTTCATGAGGTCATCGACGAACCACTCGGATTCCTCGGCGCTCAAGTGGTCCCCTCCGACCAGCTTGGTGAGGATCGACTTCCATGTGATTTCGGCCATGATGCCCTCCTTGGCGCTGTCGCACGCCTTTATTGTTGTTCTGATGCCGCCAATTGTAACGATTGGACGTTTCCCCACGTCCGCACGTCCATATCACGAAACGGCCCATCGAAGATTCTTCAAAAAAGAAAACCTCCCCCGATTACGGTCGGGGGAGGTTATGTCATGAGCAAGTCAGCGACTCAGCGAATCACTGCTCGTTCTGGCCGTGGCACATCTTGTACTTACGGCCAGAACCGCATGGGCACTGGGCGTTCTTGCCGGTTCCCGGGAAGGTGCGGCCATCCGCCCACGGAGAGTGGAGTTCCTCGCTCTTCGGACGCTTGTTGGCCGGGACCTTGCCTTCGGCGTGGCTGATCGGCTGCATGCCGACGATGCCCTTCTCGTTCTTCTGCTCGTCAGCCAGTTCATCGATGGTGGTCTTTTCGGCCTCGTCATCGGTCTCCGGCTCTGCAGGAGCGGATTCGCCGGTCGCGGCGGCTTCGCCGTCCAGACCCATTACGGCCTCGGCGGCGTTCACGGCCTCATCCTCATCGGATTCGGTCTCCTCGTCCTCGGTCATGGCCACACGTTCGATGTCCACGTGGAACAGCAGCTGGATGGTTTCCTCCTTGATGGCTTCGATCATGGAGTTGTACATCTGGTAGCCTTCACGCTGGTATTCGACCAGCGGATCACGCTGTCCCATGCCGCGCAGGCCGATGCCGTCCTTGAGGTAGTCCATCTCGTACAGGTGCTCGCGCCACTTGCGGTCGAGTACGGCGAGCACCACGCGGCGCTCGAGCTGGCGCAGGCCTTCGCTGCCGAGCTTGTCTTCGAAATCGGAGTACTGGTCCTTGGCGTCGGAGACGATGAGCTCCTTCAGGGCCTCAACGGCCTTGTCGCCCTTGAGCTTGTCGACGGCGTCCTTGGCCGCTTCCTGCTCCACGGCGATCGGGTACACGGAGGCGATGGCCTTGAACAGACCGTCCCAATCCCAATCGGCCGGCTTGTCGGAACCGTTGTTGGCGCCCTTGATGTAGCTCAGCACGGTGTCGTCGATGAACTTGAGGATGTCCTCGTGGATATCGGCGCCCTTCAGCACAGCCTGACGCTCTGCATAAATGACGGTGCGCTGCTTGTTCATCACGTCGTCGTACTTCAGCACGTTCTTACGGATTTCGAAGTTGCGCGATTCGACGGCCTTCTGCGCGGTGCGCACGCCCTTGGAAACGCTCTTGGCTTCGATCGGCTCGCCTTCCGGCATGCCCTTGGCCATGACACGCGCCACGAGCTGGGTGTTGAACAGACGCATCAGATCGTCTTCGAGGGACAGGTAGAAACGGGATTCACCCGGATCTCCCTGACGGCCGGAACGGCCGCGCAGCTGGTTGTCGATACGGCGGGATTCGTGGCGCTCGGTGCCGAGCACGTACAGACCGCCGAGCTTGACGACTTCCTCATGCTCGTCCTTGACCTGGTCCTTGATTTCGGCCAAAGTGCCCGGCCAACGCTTCTCGTACTCGTCCGGAGTGTCATCCGGAGAATAGCCTTCGGACTTGAGCTTCGCATCGGCGAGGAACTCGACGTTACCGCCGAGCATGATATCGGTACCACGGCCTGCCATGTTGGTGGCCACGGTGACGGCGCCCTTACGGCCTGCGACGGCCACAACGGCGGCTTCCTTGTCATGCTGCTTCGCGTTCAGCACCTGGTGAGGAATCTTGGCCACGTCAAGCAGAGAGGACACGACTTCGGAGGATTCCACGGATGCGGTACCCAGCAGGACCGGCTGGCCCTTCTTGTGGCGCTTGGCCACATCACGGACGATGGCGGCGAGCTTTTCCTTCTTGGTACGGAAGATCAGATCGTCCTTATCCTCGCGGATCATCGGCTTGTTGGTCGGAATCGGCAGCACGCCCAGCTTGTAGGTGCCCATGAATTCGGCGGCTTCGGTCTCTGCGGTACCGGTCATGCCTGCCAGCTTGTCGTACATGCGGAAGTAGTTCTGCAGGGTGATGGTGGCGAAGGTCTGGTTTTCGGCCTTGACCTCCACGCCTTCCTTGGCTTCGATGGCTTGGTGCAGACCCTCGTTGTAACGGCGGCCCGGCAGGATACGTCCGGTGTGCTCGTCGACGATGAGCACTTCGCCGCCGGTCACGACGTAGTCGCGGTCACGCAGGAACAGCTCCTTGGCCTTGATGGCGTTGTTCAGATAGCCGATCAATGCGGTGTTGTTCGGTTCGTACAGGTTGTCGATGCCGAGATAGTCCTCGACCTTGGTGATGCCCGGATCAAGGATGCCGACGACCTTCTTCTTCTCGTCGACCTCATAGTCCTCGTCACGGTTGAGCTTCAGAACCAGGCGCGCGAACTGGCGGTACCAGCGGGTCACGTCGCCCTCGGCCGGACCGGAGATGATCAACGGGGTACGAGCCTCATCGATAAGAATGGAGTCGACCTCATCGACGATGGCGTAGTGGTGGCCACGCTGTACGAGATCGGACTTCTCCCACGCCATGTTGTCGCGCAGGTAATCAAAACCGAATTCGTTGTTGGTGCCGTAGGTGATGTCGGCGTTGTACTGCTTGCGACGCTCCGGCGGCTTCTGGTTGGTGATGATGCAGCCGGTGCTCATGCCGAGGAAGCGGTAGACACGGCCCATCAGCTCGGCCTGGTAGCTGGCCAGATAGTCGTTGACGGTGACGACGTGGACGCCCTGACCGTCGAGTGCGTTCAGGTAGGCCGGCAGCGTGGCCACAAGGGTCTTGCCTTCACCGGTCTTCATTTCGGCGATGTTGCCCCAGTGCAGAGCGGCGCCGCCCATGAGCTGCACGTCGAAGTGGCGCAGGCCCAAGGTTCGCTTGGAAGCTTCACGCACGGTGGCGAAGGCTTCCGGCATGAGCTTGTCAAGGGACTCGCCGTTTTCGATACGCTGCTTGAACTTGGCGGTCTGGCCCTTGAGCTCCTCGTCGTCAAGCGCCGCGATCTCGTCCTCCAAGGCGTTCGTCGCTTTGGCCACGTTCTCAAGCTTCTTGATCTGTCGGCCTTCACCCATGCGTAGGGCTTTGTCAACGATATCTACCACAATCACTCCCTTTGTGTATGGTGACTTTCCTCGATTGAGGATAGTCGCTTTCTCGCGATTTCCGAAAAGCTCCGTCCATTTTACGTAAGTTTTGACGTATCTTGTTTTTCGCATAAGAAAAGAGGCCCGCATGTATGACATGCGAGCCTCTTATCGTTCAGTTTTCAGCCATTAGCCATTACTTCTTGGCCACATTCTCCGGAGTGTCGATTTCGAAGACGCCGTAGCTCCAACCGTGACGGTGGTAGACGACGGATGGACGACCGGTTTCCTTGTTGACGAACAGGAAGAAGTCGTGACCGATCAGCTCCATCTCGTACAGGGCCTCGTCAATGGTCATCGGCTCGGCGATGTGCAGCTTGCGGCGGATGACGATTGGGGTGTCGCCGACCTGGACCTCGACGGATTCGCCAGGGCCGAGATCAGCGGAAACGGCGTCGGCCGGGCTATTGTTCGGCGCTTCCGGCTCCGGCTCCTCGACGACGACCGGCTCGACCGGGCCCAGATCGACCGGGACCGGATCGGTGTAGCCACGACGATGGTCCTTGCGGCGGGCGCGGGGGCGGGGGGGAAGCAGGGGCGGCGGAAATCGTCGGTCGCGGGTACGGCGCAGACGAAGCGTCAGCTTGTCGAGAGCCAAATCGAGAGCACTGAACTCGTCGGCGCTGGAGGCTTCGGCACGCACCACGGTACGACCTGCGATGACGGTGATCTCAACGCGCTTGGCGGTGTCGGCCTGACGCGGATTGCCCTCGTGGGACAGCACAATCTGGACACGCTGCGCATCCGGGGCGATAGCGGTCACACGATTCATCTTGCTTTCGACAACGTCACGGAACCTTTGCTTGATCTGCGTATGACGTCCGGTAACGACGATTTCCATGTGGACCTCCCTAGACTCAAGCGGTGTTAACCGCTATATACGGACCAACCAGCTGCATCGCTGCTTGGTAGTCATCATTGTATCCATAAGATTGGTGATTTGCTGGAAAACTCCCCGAGAAAACAAAAGTTTTTTTACGCTTTGCTTTCGACGATTCTCTTGCTATAGTTGTGCGTTTGAGACCTCTTGATGGCCGCGACCGATTTTGTCGGTTGAGGAACTTCCGGGCTCCATAGAGCACGATGGCGGATAACGTCCGCCCAGGGCGACCTGAGAGATAGCGCAGCAGAGAATAGACCGCCTTACCGGTTTCGGCCGGTGGGTAAGGGTGAAACGGCGGGGTAAGAGACCACCGGGCCGCTGGTGACAGTTGGCCGCATGGCAAGCCTCATCGGGAGCAAGGCCAAGCAGAAGGCGTTCGAGGACTGCTCGTCCGAAGCCTTCGGGTAGGCTGCTAGAGCCTGACGGCAACGCCAGGTCGAGATGGATGGCCATCCGTGCCGTTGGCACGACAGAACCCGGGGTATAAGAGGTCTCACTCTCCACTCTTTATGTTTTGAGGATTTCTTTACACCAGCCTCTTTATGAAACTGACGTCACGCCCTTGGTCAACGGTCGCCGTCAATCAAACAGTTCCTGTGCGATTTGGCGCAGAATCTCAGGATTATGGCCTTTTCTGCCGCCCGCGCTCCAGAAGCGGCGCCTACGTACATCGCGTTCCAGACCGGCGGTTTTTCTCGCGGTTCTACGGCCTAATTCCCATGCGGCTTCAGTAAACACGCCGTAGGATTCCGCCTCATCACAAACCTGTTGGGCCAGCCTACGGTCGACGCCTTTCCGTGTAAGCTCAGCGACCGCGCCCCTACATCCCATAAGACGGGTCGCACAGTAGCGCACCGCGGATTGCGCGTAGGCTTCATCGTCAATCAGTTGAACCCTTGTCAGTCTTTCGATGACGTCGTCAACCACTTCAGAGGTATAGCCCTTACCAATCAGGCGCTCACGCAGTGCGCCGGAAGGTCGAGGCGCAGCGTCCAGCAATCGCAATGCGGCTTCCCTGCATGCGTCAAGATCATTTGGATCCTTTGCGGCAGTAGAATCGCCGTTCCCGACACGCCCAGCGTGTCGCGCGTGTCGTGGCGTTTTCGTCGCATTTGCGCTTCCAGCGAACAAACTGGAACGGTCAGGTTTCGTTCGACGGTTCCACCTCTGAACGTTCGTGCGTTCTGGATCCTCTGAAGAAAGGGCAAGGCCCCCAGTATCGGCCGACGCCGGCTGAAGGCCCTGTTCCTTAAGGAAACGTTCGGCGCTGATCATATGTCAGGCTTTGGCGGCTTTTGAAGTTTTGGACGTCTTACCATCATCCGGCGCGCCCGCGGCGTCCTCCGCCCCATCGTCCTCGGCGAACTGGTCGGTAGGTTTGATCAGACCGAATGCCGCCTTGACCTTGTTCTCGATTTCCTCTGTGAGTTCCGGATTGTCCTTGAGGAACTGACGCACGTTTTCGCGTCCTTGCCCCAGCTGGTCGCCCTCATAGGTGAACCACGAGCCAGACTTTTTGACGACGTTGGCCTGCAACGCCATATCAAGCACGGAACCTTCCTTGGAGATGCCCTCGCCGTACAGCACATCGAATTCGGCGGTCTTGAACGGCGGAGCCATCTTGTTCTTAACAACCTTGACCTTGGTACGGTTGCCGACAGCCTCATCACCGTTCTTAATGGTCTGGATACGGCGGATGTCCATACGTACGGACGCGTAGAACTTCAATGCCTTGCCGCCGGTGGTGGTCTCCGGATTACCGAAGAACACGCCAATTTTCTCACGCAACTGGTTGATGAAGATGGCGGTGGTACCGGCTTGCGCCAGCGCACCGGTCATCTTACGCAACGCCTGACTCATCAGGCGCGCCTGCAGGCCGACATGGCTGTCTCCCATCTCGCCTTCGATTTCCGCTTTCGGCACCAAGGCCGCGACGGAATCGATGACAATCACGTCAAGCGCGCCGGAACGAATCAGCATGTCGGCGATTTCCAATGCCTGCTCGCCATTGTCCGGCTGAGAGACGATCAACGAATCGGTGTCGACGCCCAGCTTACGGGCATAGACCGGATCGAGCGCATGCTCGGCATCGATGAATGCGGCCACACCGCCGGTCTTCTGGGCATTGGCCACCACATGCAGCGCCAATGTGGTCTTACCAGAGGATTCCGGTCCGTAAATCTCCACAATACGGCCTTTAGGCAGGCCGCCGATGCCTAATGCCATATCCAAAGCCAAGGATCCGGTCGGAATGACCTCGACATCCTGTTCCGGGCGGTCGCCAAGTCTCATGGCCGATCCCTTGCCGAAGCTTTTCTCGACCTGCGCGAGCGCTGTGTCGAGCGCGGCCTGACGGCGCGGATCGATTCCATTCGCGGACTTGTTCTGTGCGGCGTTCTTTGCCGCGCTCGTCTGTGCCATGACTACTCCTTGTTGTTGACCGAGACGAATGAATGGATTCACCGTAAAACCGCATCATCCATCTGCGCAAGTTCAATCGGCCATTGTGGTCGAAGAACATGCATTTCGACACGCCGAAGACCGCTTTCCCTTGAAATTCCAGCATTCTGAAACTTCGCGGCGAGCCGTTGACGACCTGCCCAATCCGTGCTTCTGTGGATAACTATACCCCATTATCCGAACATCTGTTCGAAATCGGTGTTTTGCGATAGCCGAACTCCGCCTAACGCACCGGCATTGGTGGCGCGTTATGGTCCTTTCCCCAACGTTTGGAGTCAGGAATGTTCATCTGGTCGCACAGAACGTTCCATACCACGCGGGGCTCCTCCCCCATTTCAAGCGCTTCGACGGCTGTCAGACCGTTCAATCGATCAAGCACTTGGTCGCGTGCGAGCGCGCGGCCATAGCTACGGCCGAGTACCTCTTCAAGCAACTGCCAAAATTCACGTTCCTGCACGCGCTCAAGTGTACACAGCAAGCGCAACCAAAAGAAAACGCCCGACGGAACAAGCCGCCGGGCGTTAGACGTCCAACAGGAATCAGATTGCGACGGAATCGAGATAATCGGCGACCATGCGCAGCATCTGCGCCGTGGATACGCCCAACGATTGCGCAATCGAGCTCAGCAGCTCGGAGCTGGCCTCTTTTTGGCCACGCTCCACTTCGGAGAGGTAACCCAACGACACTCCGGCCTTTTCGCTCACCTCACGCAACGTTTTGTGGTCATGGGTGCGCAGATCGCGCAGTACATGGCCGATGGCCTCGCGAAGCGATACCTCTCTGGGTTCGTCGGTGGTTTCCGTGGCTGCCGACATGGATCGTGCGGAAACGCGTTCCACGTCTTCCTCCCGCCATATGCGGGTCAATGCGGCCTGGCGCTCGTCTTTGGCCTTTTTGGCCGCGCGGGCACGCAGCACCTGCTGCTGGGCGAACATCACCGCGCGGCGCTGGGCTGGGGTGAGTTCCCTGACGCGGGCGTTGCCGCTTTGCACCGCGGGAACCATCGCCTTGAGTTCCATCTGTTCCTTGGTGAGTGTCATCGTGTCCATGCCGCCAGCCCCTTTCGCTTTTCATACGTACGTCCACTATGGTCAACACCCATATTCGTGGATTATTCCTGTGAAAGTGCTGAAAGAGTCCTCAGTTTTTCCAGAATACATTGCACGGTTTCGTGCCGCACGGCTTCCCGATCACCCTTCAGACGCAGCTCATAAGCAGCTGTTTGACGCGCACGAATGCCATTGAAGCCACAGGGCAGGGAGCAGCCGATGTACACCAGGCCGGCAGGTTTGTCACCATCCGGTCCCGGCCCTGCAACACCGGTAGTGGCCAAGCCGATGACACAGTCTCCATCCTCGGTCTGTCGGTATAGTTGCGCGGTTCCCACAGCCATCTGCCGCGCCACTTCGGGGTGGACCGCCCCTTCTCGGGCCAGCAGGTCGGCATTCACGCCGAGAATCTTCGCTTTGGCGCGAATGTCGTAGGTCACCGCCGAGCCGAGGAACACTTTCGATGCGCCTGGTATGCGTACGAAGGCGTCGGCGAGTAGACCTCCCGTCAGCGATTCGGCGGCGGCGATTTTGAAATGGTTGGCTTCGCAATAGCGTAAAACGGCTGCGGCCAGCTCATCGCATTGCGATTGGCTGGCCGCGGTCGACGAATTTTCGGATTCGCTCATCGGGATTTACTTGGTTTCCTTTTCGGATTTTGCGGTCTTCTTACGTCCGCCGAACGTGTTGACGAGGTATTCGCCGCCCGAATACAGGCATAGAATCAACGCCAGGTAAATCAGGGCGTACGTGATCGTGTAATAAACGGTCATCCACAGCGGAGTGGTGTTCATGCCATCAGCGAGGCTCCACATCGGCAGCATGAGCATGGCAAGGCCGATGCACTGGCACAGGGTCTTGTACTTGCCGGCTTGGGATGCGGCGATGACCTTGCCGCCGGTGTCGATGACGAAGAAACGCATGATGGTGATGCCGATCTCACGGATGAGGAACAGCGCGGTCACGACCCAGCCGAGCACTGCGTTGCCGAATTCGTTGAAGATGGCGGCGACGATCAGCGTGCCGCAGGTGAGCAGCTTATCTGCGATTGGGTCCATGAGCTTACCCAGTTCGGTGACCTGGTTATATTTGCGGGCCATCCAACCGTCGAGCTTATCGGTGCAGGCGGCGATGATGAAGATAATCGCCGCCACCCAGCGCATAGTCGTGTTTTTGGTACCCCATGCGCCTGCCATGACGTACAACGCCAGGAAGATGACGACCAGGACGATACGAGAGAAAGTGACGATGTTCGGCGGGGCGTTCCACCCGTCAAGCAGGGACGATTTGCGTTCTTCTTGCTTTTCCATACCGTTCACGTTACCCCGATACCACTACTTGGCGCAATGCGTGCGATTGTCGCGTTCCATCATCGCGTGTCCGCAGCGTCGGCCGGCTGGGTAGAACCTGCGGTAAGCGATGAGGTTTCGCCCTTGATGAAGGCGAGCACCTGCGGCAGATCCTGTGGTTGGACGAGCACTTCGCGAGCTTTGGAGCCTTCGGACGGACCGACCACACCACGCGATTCAAGCAGATCCATGAGTCGGCCGGCTTTGGCGAATCCGACACGCAGTTTGCGCTGCAGCATGGAGGTTGAGCCGAACTGCGTGCTGATCACCAGTTCCGCCGCCTGCAACAGCACGTCCATGTCGTTGCCGATGTCCTCATCCGGCTCGATGGCCTTCTTTTCGGCCTCCTTGGCCATCTCCTCGATATCCTCGCGATAATGCGGCTTGCGCTGGGTTCGCACGAACTCCACCGCGCGACGGATTTCGGACTCGTCGACCCATGCGCCCTGCACGCGGATCGGCTTGGCCTGGCCCATCGGCAGGAACAACGCGTCACCTTGGCCGATCAGCGTTTCCGCACCGGTGGCGTCGAGGATGACTCGCGAATCGGTGGCGGATGAGGTGGCAAAAGCAAGTCGGGACGGGATGTTGGCCTTGATCAAGCCCGTGACCACGTCAACGGACGGGCGCTGCGTGGCGAGCACCAGATGCACGCCGGCGGCTCGCGCGAGCTGCGTGATGCGCTGGATGGAGCTCTCCACGTCGTTCTTGGCCACCATCATAAGGTCGGCCATTTCATCGACGACCACGAGGATATACGGGTATGGTGCGACCTTGCGTTTGGAGCCTGCGGGCGCATGCACCTTGCCAGCGCGCACGGCAGCGTTGAAGTCCTTGATGTGGCGGAATCCGAAGAATTCGAGGTCGCTGTATCGTGCGTCCATCTCCTTGACCACCCATTCCAAAGCCTGTGCGGCCTTCTTCGGATCGGTGATGATCGGGGTGAGCAAATGTGGAATGCCCGCATAGGCGGACAGTTCGACTCGTTTAGGATCGACCATGATCATGCGGACCTGGTCAGGCGTGGCGCGCATGATCACGGAGGTGAGCATGGAGTTGATGAAGCTCGACTTGCCGGAGCCGGTGGCGCCAGCCACCAACAGGTGGGGCATCTTGGTCAGGTCGGCGGTCACGAAATGGCCTTCCACATCCTTGCCGACGCCGGTGAGCATCGGATTCGGATCGTTCCGGGCCTTGTCGGAGCGCAGCACGTCGCCCAGCACCACGGTTTCGCGGTCGGAGTTCGGAATTTCGATGCCGATGGCGGATTTGCCTTCGATCACCGACAGGATGCGCACGTCGGAGCTGGCCACCGCGTAGGCGATGTTCTTCTGCAGGTTGGTGACCTTCTCGACCTTGACGCCAGGGCCAAGCTCCACCTCATACATGGTGACGGATGGTCCGCGCAGGAAGCCGATGACCTTCGCATCGACGTTGAACTGTTGGAAGGTACCGGTCAGCGCGCGGATCACACGATCGTTCTCCGGAGTGTGCGCGGCGTGCGGCGCGCCCTTCTTCAGAATGTTGAGGTCAGGCAGATGATACGGTCCCTCGGGAATGTCATCCGCCGCTTCCCCGCCACCGGCAGCAGCCGGCATATCGTCAAGGACCTCGCCGGTCGCGGCATCCACCATGACTTCCTTGCCGTTGGAGGTGCCGTCCTCGTCGATGACGGCCCATGGGTCGTTTGGAGCGACGCCAACCGGCTTGATTTCGCTGGACGGCACCGGCTCGGCGACGCTGGGCATGGTGCCGCTCGCGGTGCCGATCGGCGCGGACGAGAAGGAGCGTCCGCGACCGTTCTGTGGCATGGCCGTGGTGCCGGACGGCGCAGCGGCGGAATAATCATCTGAATCATAATCATCGGCACGATAATCGTCCGAAGAAATGCTGCGTGGCGAATCGACCTGTTGGTACGGCTCCCCCCCCCGCGGTTCTCCCGGCTCGTCGACGATGGTTTCCGCGGTCTGTCCGTGCCGTTCGGCGGCATTAAGAAACGCTTCGTCGCCGGCGTAATGGTCAAGGTCGCCATCATCGACGTTCTTGCTCTTATGGGATGCGAAGCGTTGCTTCATACGCGTAAGGAAGCCCGGCCTATCGTCGTTTTCTCCATCCGCATCGGTGCCGTCGTGGGCGGGAACGCCTTCGGCGAAGGCGAGTGTCGTGCCCCCAACGCGGACTTCGTTCGGAAACTGTTCGGCCTCATCGTCAATGTCATCACGGTTTTTAGGCGTTCCAACAAACTTGGCCGCCAGAGCCTTCGCCTTGTCCGGTATCTGCGTGACCCGGGTATGGGTAATCAACAGCAACGAAAACAGGATGACGACTACGAAAATCGCAATGGAAAAGCCTTTGGAAAGCCCCCACGCCAACGGACAGCCAAGCACATAGCCAAGCAGGCCGCCTGCCCGCTGCAGCAAAGACATATCGAACTTCTGGGAGTCGGAGGCAATCGCCGCGTCAAGAATAGAGCAGACAGACCAGAGGATCATGAACCATCCGAGGGCCATATGGAGGTTCTCATCCTTGTTTTGCGTCTTGCGCATCAGACTGAACACCACAAGCGCCAGGAATACCGGCAGAATCACGCTGGTCAATCCGAACAGTCCGGAGGCCATGGCATGTAGGACCTGTCCGAAAGCGCCCTGGACACGGAACCATTCGGATGCGCAGAACAGCACCGCGAGAATGGCCATGATGAAACATGCGATGTCGCGGCGATATTTACGCAGTATGCCGGCGATCGGCGAGGAATCGACCTCGTCCATGACTTTGGTATCGCCGGAACGCGATTTGCCTGCGGAACCCTTGCCGCCTGATTTCGGGTTGGAAGATGCTGTTCGTGCCATAACAGGACTCGATTTTACCCATGGGCACCGCCATGGCACGACGACATCCGATACTTATCGAAAGTTTTTGCCGTTCACGCCGTCAGGCGCTTCGGCTAGACGATATCGCCAAGATGATGCTGCGTGTACGCATCCGCCTGCGCGTCGATCGCGTCGTAATCGCCGGCGTCGGCATGCTCGATGATGGCCATGGCATTGCCCAGCAGCGCGGGGTTGAGAGCCTGCAGCCAGTGGATACGCGGATCGCGGCCAAACCATCCCATCTGTTTGCGTGCCAGACGCTTCGTCTTCTGCGCGATGCTCATGAACGTGTCATTTAAATCGCACAGGCCATCCAAATAGTCGACAACCTGCTGGTATCCAAGAGCCTTGCCTGCGGTGATGCCAAGCCGGGGACGGATACGCTCCACTTCCTCGACGAAACCGTTCTCCAGCATCTGCTTGGTACGGATGTCGATGCGGCGGTCAAGTTCCTCACGCGGCAAATCAAGGCCGATCTGCACGGTGGGAATCACATACCGGTAATGCGGCAGGCTCGCCGAATACGGCCGGCCCGTCACTTCGATGACCTCAAGCGCGCGGATGGTGCGTCGAGGATTGTGCGGATCCATGCGGGCCGCGGCTTCAGGATCCTTTGTCTTGAGCTCGTCGAACAGCGCACCGGCGCCTTCGACCTTTTCACGTTCCTCGAGGCGTTTGCGCACCTCTGGGTCAGTGCCAGGAAAGGAAATGTCGTCGATGGCGGCACGGGCATACAGACCGGAACCGCCCACGAGGATAGGGCGCACTCCCCTGGCCTGCAGTTCGGCGATTTTGGCGCGGGCGATCTCCTGGAAACGTGCCACGGACATGGCGTCGTCCGGTTCGATGATGTCAATCAGGTGGTGCCTGACCTCGGCCTGTTCCTCAGGACTCGCCTTGGCGGTGCCGATATCCATGCCCTTGTACATCTGGTAGGCATCGGCGTTGACGATTTCCGCCTGCTCGCCCTTGGCCTCCAACGCCTTGGCAATGGCGATGCCAAGTCCCGTCTTGCCGGACGCAGTGGGACCGACGATGGACACGACCTTACGGGTTTCGGGCTTGCTTTCAGTGGCGGACGGCATAGGTTTGCCCCGCTTCCGGATTCGGATCGGCGATGAGATTGTGGCGTCCCGCATGGGTGACGGTGGCGGTCACGAAATCACCCACCTGCGGCATCGGCTCGCCTTCCGGCACGCCGACATGCACGAGCACGCCGGTTTTCTCACGTCCGGTAACACGATGGGTGGCGGCATCCTTCTTGCCGGATGCGCCGGTGACCATCACCTCGACGTCACGGCCTTCGAAAGTCTTGAGATTCTCTTCGGTGATACGTTCCTGCAGCGCCACAAGACGTTCGAACCTGTCCTGCACCACGTCATGCGGAACCTGCTCCATCTCAGCCGCCGGCGTGCCGGGACGCGGCGAGTAGATGAACGTGAACGCGGAAGCGAATCGCGCCTCCTCCACCACGCGCAGGGTTTCCTGGAAGTCCTCCTCCGTTTCGCCGGGGAAGCCGACGATGATGTCGGTGGAGATCTGCGCGTCCGGCATGGCCTCGCGAATCTTGCGCAGAATGTCGAGGAACTTGGCGGAACGGTAGGAGCGGCGCATCGCACGAAGAATCCTGTCGGAACCCGACTGCAACGGGAAATGCAGCTGGTGCATGACGTTCGGCGTCTCGGCCATTGCTGCGATCACGTCGTCGGTGAAGGCCGCAGGATGCGGCGAGGTGAATCGTACGCGTTCCAAACCGTCAATCTCGCCGCACGCGCGCAGCAGCTTGGAGAAGGCAAACCGGTCGCCGATGCCGTAGCCGAAGGAGTTCACATTCTGGCCCAGCAACGTGACTTCCTTGGCGCCTTCGTCCACGCATTGGCGGATTTCGGCGAGGATGTCTCCGGGACGGCGGTCATGTTCCTTGCCGCGCGTGGTCGGCACGATGCAGAAGGTGCAGGTGTTGTTGCAGCCTACGGAGATGGCCACCCAGCTCGACACCTTCGACGCACGGTCAGTTGGCAGTTGGCTTGGGAAGTAGTTGAGTTCCTCCTGCACCTTCACCTGCGCGTGGCCTTCGATGCGGGCCTGGTCGAGCAGCTGAGGCAGGGATCCGATGTTCTTGGTACCGAACACGGCGTCGACCCACGGGGCTTTTTTCGCGATCTTCTCACGGTCGAGCTGCGCCATGCAGCCGCCGACCGCGATCTGCAGGTTCGGGCGTTCCCTCTTCAATTCGGCCCACAGTCCGATGGTGCCGTACATGCGTTCGGCGGCGTTTTCGCGCACCGCGCAGGTGTTCATGACGATCAGGTCGATGTCATGGTTGAGATACTGTTCCTCGGTGGCGGGCACGTAGCCGTCGGCCTCAAGCACGCCGGCGATGCGTTCGGAATCATGCACATTCATCTGGCATCCGAGCGTATGCACGTAGAACACGCCCTTGCCGCGCGTGGGGGTATCGTTCGCCGCCGGTTCGGCCAGTTTCGAGGCGCGCTCCGCCTCGGTCATCATGTCTTCGTTCATAACGCACCATGCTATCGGCAGGGCGGCACAGGCGTTTCGGAACGCGGGAACGCCCCGTTCTCGGCGCAATCGCAGGGCATTGACCCTCTTCGATACACAGCATACGTTCAGTTTTGCGGAAAGCGAGGCGGTACACTGTTCTTCCGTGATACTTGACAGGCAAAATCGAATTAACACCACCGAATTGCAGATGCGTCTGAAGAACGTCGACGTCGGCGAGGGATCCCTTTCCCCCGAACAGATCACCGAGTTCATCGACCAGATGCAGGTGTATGAGGGTGCGATGTACGAGATCAGCACCAAATTGGAGATTCTTGACTCGGAATTCCAGGTGCGCTTCTCCCATAATCCAATTCACCATATGGAACGCCGTCTCAAATCGCTTAACTCGATCCTCGGCAAGCTGCAGCGCCGCAACCTGCCGTTGACCGTCGACGCCATCAAGGACAACCTGTTCGACGTGGCGGGCGTACGCGTGATCTGCAACTACCGCGACGACGTGTATTCCGTGGCGAATTATCTGTCCGCGCAAAGCGACATCCAAGTGCTGCGTGTCAAGGATTACATCAAGAACCCGAAGCAGAACGGTTACCGTTCGCTGCATGTCATCTACGCGGTGCCGGTGTTCCTGTCATCCGGACCGCACTACACGCCGGTAGAGGTTCAGCTACGTACCATCGCCATGGATTATTGGGCGAGCCTGGAGCATGCGCTGCGGTATAAGACGGATCTGCCGGACGCGAAGCTTGCCGAGCATTCGCAGACGCTGTTGGATTGCGCGCGCAGCCTGCAGAACATCGAGACGCAGATGCAGAACATCCATCGCGACATCAACAGCGCCCCGCGTGTGGGTGAGGCGCCGCAGGCGGACTGATGTTTTCGGAAAATGGCGATTGACGGACAAATCATTGCCTGTCAATCGCCATTTTTCGACGATATCGAACGTTATTCGCGCTTACGCAGCAATCGTGGTATTTTCACCGGAACCTGTGCGAGCACGGTGCCGATGAAAATCAGCGCGCAGCCGATGTAGGCTCGTGTGGTCATGACTTCGCCGAGCAGCAACGCGCCGCCCACCGCGGAGAAGAACGATTCGAGCGACATGATCACGGCCGCGCGCGACGGCGGCACCAGCTGCTGTCCGACCACCTGCAACGTGTATGCCACGCCGGCCGAGCCGATGCCGGCGTACACGATGGGAAACCAGCTTTGCATGGCGCCGGCCCAGTCGATGGAGCCTTCGCATAGGGAGCCGATCCAGCTCAGCAGCGCGGTGGTGGAAATTTGTCCGAAGGACAGCAGAATCGGATCCATCTTCTGTCCGAACGTGTCGATGACGAGAATATGGCCTGCGAATAGAACCGCAGTGGACAACAGCACCACGTCGGCAAGGGTGATCGAGCCGAATCCGTCGGTGATGCACAGCAGATAGAAGCCGACCACGGCGATGGCAACGCTGACGATGACGTTCATGGTCACGCGGCGGCGCAGAATAAGGAAGGCGAGCAGCGGCGTCATGACGATGTAGAGCGCCGTGATGAAGCCGGAACGGCCTGCGGAACCGGAATAGAGGATGCCGTATTGTTGGACGGTGCTGGCGGTGAACAATACGATGCCGCAGATGACGCTGACGACCACGGGATTGCCCAGGCATTTCGGCATGGCCACGGTTATACCGTTGCCAAGCGTGACGGTTGGACACTCATTCGATTCACGGCGTCGGCGTTCCTGTTCGGCGATGCCTCGACGGCGGAACCACAGCAACGGTATTAATGACAGCGCGCCCAATGTGAATCGTGTGGCCCCGAAGAACAGGGGGCTCATGGAGGCCATGCCCTGCACTTGGGATACGAATGCGAAGCCCCAGATCATGGCCGTCAGAACAAGGCAGGCCATGCCGCCAATCTCTTTCCTCTGCATGAGCCACTACCCTATGGCACGTTTTTCGCCGACAGAAAAGCCTGACCATATTCTGGTCAGGCTTTGTTTGAGGGTTCAGCGCAGAGGACGTCGCGGGATTTTTCAGTCGCGATCGCCGAAGAGCTGGAGAATATACAGGAACATGTTGATGAAGTCCAGATACAGGTTCAGCGCGCAGATGATGGAGACCTTCTTGACCATGTCCTCACCCTGGCCTGCGTACTGGGCGAACAGCGCGCGAGTAGCTTGGGCGTCGTAGACGGTCATGCCGGCGAACAGCACGAGGCCGATGGCGGAGATAACCATCAGCATGGTCTGTCCGGGAGCGAAGATCATAAGCAGCACTTCGGCGACGATCAGCACGATGAGGCCGACCAGCAGAATCGGACCGGCTTTGAGCATGTTGACCTTGGTGGTCATGCCCAGCATGGTGAGCGCGAAGAAGAAGCCGGCGCACAACGCCAGGGAGATGCCGATGGTGCCAAGATCATACGCCATGAAAATGGTGCTTAGCGAGAAGCCCATGATCGCGGCATACACGTAGAACATGACGCGTGCGGTGCTCGGCTTGATCTTTTCAATGCGGGCGCCAAGATAGATGGCGATCACGATTTCGACGACGAACGGCGCCCAAGCGCCAATGACGCCAAGCGACTGGATGAGCGCGATGTAGGCACCGGTGGCTTGGGTGAGGATGGCCACAGCCGCGGTGACGAGCAGGCCGATGGTCATCTCACCGTAGGCACGGGTGACGGAAGCATGTTCGGCACGCTCATAGGAGTATGTCGCCTGAGCCGGAATGGTGGCCGCCGGAGCGCCCTGCGCATACATGTTCTGCGGCGTGTACTGGTATTGGTTCTGACCGTACGGATTCTGGTTCGGATTGTATTGGTTCTGCCCATACGGCTGGCCGTTGAATCCATTGGCGTTGTTGCCTTGGGGCTGCTGACCGAATGTCATAATCGCTCCTTAACTCGATTACGCATCACAGTACGGTACTTTTCTGACTATTTCATGAGAGCCCACGTCTTACGGTGCCGAGCTGAAACTACCGGCACCGTATATCCAATGCGCAATCAGACCGTGAACTTATGCACCACTTTCGCGCTATCGTTCAGGTCGAACAAATCAGTGACGTCGACCGTCACTTCGGAATCGTCTTTCAAGGTATATCCAATCGTCACGGTTCCGGTGGCTCCGGGCTGGACTTCGGCGAAATCAGAATTGGAATCGTATCCGGCAGGGTTCTCGCTGTAAATGGCGGTGTCGAGAGCTTGCCCATTTTGGAACACTTGCGGGCTGGCGAGGACTGCAAACGAATTGTTTTTATCCGTGTTGTTGGTCCATTCGAATGTGACCAACACCGTGGGCTGATTGTTATAGTCGTTGTTGCTACGTACCGCGGAGACGATTTTCACATGCATGGTCTTCAAATCGCCTTCCATATCCTGATCGCCCTTCGGCTGATTTTTTGCGGAGCCTTTTGCGGATGATTGTGAGCTTGACACGCCGGTGGCCTCGTCTATGGCCTTGCTTGCTACGGACTGCATGGCCAGAGTAATGACGATGGCCAACACCGACAGCACCGCAGCGACAATCGCCAATGCCTTGCCGCGTTTTTTACCGCGGAACGTGCCGACCAATGCCACAATCGCAAGAATCACGCCAATGAAACCGAAAATCGCAGCAATGTTGTTGATAATCGGAATGAAGCTCAACACGAAGCCAAGCGCGCCGAACACCACGCCGACAATGCCGCACACAGTCAGTCCCTTCTCTTCCTGATAGACCGGCTGCAGCGGGGGTTGGGGTTGGATGGGCTGCTGCGGGGCGATGTAACCACTCATGATCGTTCCTTCTTCTCGAATCGGTTGAGACACTTTCGAGGGTACGGAATTCCGCGCTGGACCGGTATTGGACGAAAGGTCATTCCCGTCTGCACTTTGGGGCGTGCGAAACGCACGGAAGAACAATGGCGTCTTTCGGGGACGGGCCCAATAATGGTAGGTATGAGCGAGACGACGAATTCCCCGACCCCCATCGAAGTGCCGGTACGTACCAGAGGCTGGCAAAGCATGGTGATGGTGGTCTGCGCGGGCTTCATGTGCTTGGCGCAGACCGCGTTCGCCGCGCAACGGTTCGGCCAGGATTCCGCCGTATACGTATGGATGGTGTTCTGCATGCTGGTGGCGTTCGCCATCGGGTTTCTGCTGCTCGCCCGTTCCCGTTATCCGCGTGCCACATTCGTCGCCGCGTGTGTGGTCGTGCTGGTTTTCCCATACGATCCCATTCTCGCTTTGATGGCGTTGACCGCGCTATTGGCCCGCCGTAATGACATGAAGACCACGGTTCGCGCGATCGTGGCGGGCGGTTTCGTCACGCTTGCCGCGCAGGTACGCGACGCGTTGCGGCCGCCGGAGGCATCCATCTGGCATATGGTGTTCGCCAAACCGGATACCGGCAGCCAATATGGCACCGA
>OBVO01000589.1_pt1 | contig 20763 bp, 14 predicted proteins | sample 1495151 | NCBI WGS metagenome assembly OBVO01 (sample SAMEA2580019, study PRJEB22360) | human gut metagenome | reverse complement strand
AGTCATCGGGCATTATCTGAACATAAAACACTATCAATAAGTTGGAGTCATTACCCGGTTATCTCGCGGATCAAAGAATGGCACAGGAAAATATGAAAGATCATTTTGCAGATTGAGTTTCTGGACGACCAGACCAAGTTCACTGTTACGTCCAATATCAAGCCACAAGTTATTGCTGGTTGAGATTTCACAGCTATTCTGATAATGGCCAATTAATTCAAAACGCAAACGATTAAAATCCGAGAAATACAATGGGTTAAGCGTTATTTCCGCCAACGTTTTTTTTCCCAGTTGTTCTTTGGTAATCGGTAATACTCCCATCAACTCATCATTAAGATAAACTTTAAGCTGCGACTGAACGGGGATCAATGACGGTGACGGAGTATATTCAAGCTTTAGTTTTGCATCTGAAACTATCTCATCACTGCGCATACCAAATTCAATATACCCCAGTGGGTTGACACCATTCAAAACGATGTTACCAGGCGCTGGTGATATTTGTGTAAATGGAAGTTTAAAATGATAAGAGGAATCTTTCGCATAAACAGAGACGTTAGACTTCTCTATAGCGGGTAATACTATCCCGGAGGGAGACTTATGGATTATGGTATCTAAAGCTGATGCAGCATTTGCCTGGTATAACCATAAAAACCCTAAGCAAATTATTGCAGTAATAAATTTTAAATATTTTCTTTCCATTTTAAAAATTTCAAGAGACATAATCAACACAAATAATATATTTAGTTGGTTAAATATAATCTAAAACTAATTCTCACGACTATTTTTTAGTGTCCGCAGAATATAAAAAATCATATTGTAATACCCTTTAAGAGAGATGATACATACGTCAAAAAAGCTCTTTAGTATATTATCTTGCTTAATTTTATCATTCCACTCTTGCCATAATGAATCACGTGAAAATGTTACTCTGACATAATTAATATTCTGTTCATAAGTCATTGGCAAAATCTTCAGACCAATTTTATTTTTGTAAGCATGAACAACTTTTACAGGAATATCACATTCCCCTTTATTATCACTCAGATAAAGAGACAAATGCTGAGTTTTTTCGATTTCTTTTACATCGGAGATGTGATCAACAATAACCCCCAGGCCACCTTCGGAGAAATCAATAACAGAACAGGGATAGCACCGTCCATCTGCTAGTTTTATCACACCTTTAAAAGAAACATCTATCCGAGGAGAAAAGCGGACCTGCTTTTGTTCAATAGAGACTGCCAGGGTTGCGCCAATAATAATTGTATTATAAACCAACCAAATCAAACAAAATAAATTTAATATAACAAGATGACCTTGCAATCTATAAATATTAATAACACCTATTATTAGTCCAATTAAATTTAAAATAGCAAAAATAAGATAAGGATATGAGATTCGCCAGTCAACAAATTTATTTTTTATTAACCCGCCCTTGGCAGTAACGTTAAATCGCCCTTTAGCTGGCGCAAGTAAGGCAACAAGCGTTGGTAGTGTAATATACCAGGCCAGAACCATTTCATAAATTTCATTTCAAAATGAATGTCTGTATTCACCCTGAACTCTTGAGTTAGTAAAAATAATCACAAATAGATAAGGTAGAACATAAGACATAATATCTGCAACCGACGCATCTATCAAATTAACTGAAAAGAAAATAGGACATAGTGGCGCGAATAAAAAAATCAGCCGTGGAACCCCTGATAAAAAATGCATCATGCTACTGAGATAGCAAAGACGCTGTGATAACGTCAGCCCTTTGCCCAATAATGGATTATCAATACGTAAGATTTGGATCATGCCCCTGGCCCACCGTATTCGTTGTCCGATATGAGCAGACAATGTTTCGGTAGCAAGTCCAGCGGCCAGAGGATAGCGAAGATATGCGGAGCTGTACCCTGCACGATGCAAGCGTAGCGATGTATGCGCATCTTCCGTTACCGTTTCAACTGCAATGCCTCCAACCTCATCTAATGCAGACCTACGGATAACCGCGCATGAACCACAAAAAAATGAAGCATTCCATGTATCGGTGCCATTCTGGATTAAACCATAAAAAAGATGTCCTTCATTTGGTTTCTGCCGAAATTGCCCCAAGTTTCGCTCAAAAGGATCGGGAGAGAAAAAATGATGTGGTGTTTGCAGCATCGATAGTTTTTTATCGGCAATAAACCAGCCCATCGTTTTTTTTAAAAAAGAAACGGAAGGAATATGATCACAATCGAAAATAGCAACAAATTCGCCGTTAGCTATTTTAAGCGCATTGTTTATATTTCCAGCTTTCGCATGTTCATGCGTTTCTCTTGCAACATAGCAAATACCTGACTCATCAGCAAATTTCCTGAATTCGTCTCTGGCACCATCATCAAGAAGCCAGACATGTAATTTATCTTTTGGCCAGTCTAAAGCCAGCGCTCCATAAACTGTATTCTTCACGACAGTAAAGGGTTCATTATATGTAGGTATGAATATATCGACATCAGGCCATTCTTCTTTATTATCTGGTAAAGGTATGCTTTCCCTGTTCAATGGGAAACAGACCTGAAAATAACCAAGTAATAAAACAAACCATGCATACGTTTCAGCAGCTAACAGCGTCAATGAAAAGAAGCTGTCAGGAAACTCATCAAGAATAACTGAAGAAGAGTAACGCCACCATAGATACCTTGTGGATATAAGTATACCAATACCCATTAAGATCAGGGTAATCATCCTTCCCCTGAGCAAATTGAGGAGAAAAACAGAGATACAAATGATAATCGAGAATAGTGTTTGTTGATAAAAACCGAGCGGCTGTTCAACAATTGACAAAAAAACAAAACATAGCAATATAGCAACAAAAAGAAAAATTTTGTTGTATATTTCTTTATTTTTTAAATTCATGGTACGTAACTATTCATTAATACTATGATTTGACTTTAAAAAAACGAATGAATGATGTCATAAAAATAAAATTTTAACACCAGGTTACCTGTGCTCTTCCATTTTGCTTACTTTTGTATAATCGTTCATCTGCCAGTAATTTCAACCGTTCAATGTTATTCATGCACTCGTCAGTATTGGCAACACCAATACTGCAACTACAATTCAATCCACCTATTGAGAAATGGACTATTCTGTGCAAAATTCTTGATAATTGATTTATATCTTTATCATGATAAATAATAGCGAACTCATCGCCACCAAATCGATAAACTTCACCTTTGCTGAGGGGTAATTCATCCTTAATAAGATTAACAAGTCTTATTAGTACTTCATCACCAAATAAATGACCAAACTTGTCATTAATGGTTTTAAACTTATCTACATCAAACAGGCATAAATATCCAAAATCCTTACTCAGCATCCTGATATTTTTATCAAAAACACGACACCCAGAAGCTCGCGTCAATGCATCGTAAGTCCCGGAATCATATATTTCTCTAATTGCATCAATCTCTTCAACGTTAAAGAATAGATTTTTTCCATGCAAATTATAATGATTATTCGATAATATAGATTCTTTTTCTGACTTACCCTTATTTATGATTTTTTGCATTAATTTAATGTAATGAAAATATATTAACCCCGCAGAAATCGCCGATGTGAAAACAAAAAACAAGCACATATAAATATACTTATCTTTTTTATAGGCAACAATAAACATTACTTCCGGGATATAAGAATAAGCAAGAGTGATCGCTGATTTCTCAAATACAGCATCATTAATCAAAAAATCATCACCCGCGATTTTCTTTTCATTATCATTGATATCATAAAATGAGACATATATATTTTCCCGTTCACCTGACTGATTTCTTATCAAAGCCAAATAACGTTCAGGATCTACCACTGATATCAAACTTGTTCGTTTCGAAATAGGATGAGCATAATAAATATAATATTTATTATTTAAACTAATAATCCCTCTTTCAAAGATGTTACTTATACGGATAGAAGAAACTATGCCGTCACAAAAGTTATCCCCTTCCGTTGTAACTTTGGCGCATTTACCATCGCTAATGATATAGGGACCTAGATCATAAATATATTCTGGTTTTTGAAAGTCAGCAAAACTATTGCGTATCCTTTTTAACAACTCTTCCGGAGAAATATCTAACCCATAAAATACATTATTAAATACTAAGCGCCGATACTCAGACACATTAGCTATAGCAAGCCCACTATCTATGATCGATACCTTTACCGAATTGACTCGATCTTTAACGTAAATAGTATACAGATAACATGTCATTACAGAGACACATAAAAAATACAAAAAACAGATCCCTGCTGCCTTTTTTTTATACTTAAACATTGTGTTATTTTCTTTTTTTCGGTTTACTGTCTATATGCCACTCTGAAAACGGTAATGGTTTCTGGTATAAATATCCCTGAACATGGGAGAAGCCTAATTTTTGTAATTCTCTGGCCTGTCTTTCTGTTTCAACACCTTCAGCGATCACTGGCATATTTTCTTCTCGTGCAAGACTAGATATAAAACACACAACCCTGTTAGTTTCATCGAAAATACCAGAAGTAAATTCTGAATCAATTTTGATGCTATCAGGTCTAACTTTGTATAATTTTTTCAAGTCAGCTAACCCACTGCCAAAATCATCAAGGGAAATTTTAATGCCATTTCTTCTTAAAAATTTTATATTATTATAAAAACTATCATTTATATCTTTCATTGCTGACTCGGTGATCTCCAGACAGATTTGTTCCGTATTTACGCCAAATTTATTAATTAAATTCAAAACGCGGGTATGGAAATCAAATTCATTTAACTGCCAAGGTGAAACATTGATATGCAGAAGAAATTCTTTCGTAATTTCATACTCACGACTAAATGAACCAAATTCACCAATAGCCGTTTCAAGAACAAAATCACCCAGTTCTTTAATTAAGCCAATTTCTTCAGCAACAGGCACGAAAACTGATGGTGGTATTGCACCATTTTCAACGGACAACCAGCGGCATAACGCTTCGGCGCCAACAACATTATTACTATCCATATCAACAATCGGTTGATATACTAAATAAAACTCACTACTCACAATTGCTTTTTTTATATTTCCAGCAACCCAAACCTTTTGATCAAGTTCATGAGCCTTAATATCATCATAAAATATAAATTCAGATTCTTTATTTTCTCGCATAGCTGTTAATGCCAGTTTCAGTTTACCTTCATAAATCGACAAACTTTCCCCTGAAAAAGTTTCACAAATAGCAACCTTATGAACATAAATATTTCTTATGCAAAAAATATGCTCAGGAAAGTTTAAAACAGATAATCGTTCTATGAACTCTTCACAATGAGTGTGACACAGCAACAAATATGTTTCAGTAGAAATTTTTATAATATCACAATATTTAGAATACTTTGCTGATATCTTTGATTTTATATCATTAATGATCTCATAAAATTTCTGACTGCCATGTATAGCCTCTACAAACTCTAATCCATAGATACAAAGCATACCAACTGCTGAATAGGTTTTATTATTAGTTTCAATGACAGATTTGTTGATATAGAAACAACTTCCTTGTTCATAGGAAACAAGATTAAGTAACCGTTCCATCCGCTCTTTGTATTTGTCACTAATGTTATTAATGATTTTTTTGAGCTCAATAATCTCACTACTGTCATTTTGCACGATTTCGATTTTATCATTTCGGTATACTGAGCTCGCTAATTTTTTCAGATGCTCAATTAGTTTACCAGAGTCGTTTCTAACCTTTTTTGTTATCTTTTCAAAAAGGTACCATAATAAACAGAAACAAACCAAACCACATACAAACATCAGTGTAAAATATTTATTTATGTTTGTGTCTTCTGCTTTTTGATAATGAAAATAATGAAATTTGACATCAGGAAGCCTGGGGAGTGAAATAATATCGTCCGTATAATTACCGTTATTATTACTTATGTTATAACGTCCAGATGCATCTCTAACAATAAGATGTAACATTGATTGTTCATTACCTACCATAATCCTTTTATTCTGTTCCATAAATAAAATATCTGCATTTCCTCCTAATTTGTCCAGGAAATTGCTAAAATATCTTTCATCAAGATCTAAATGAATTAACTTCAGAGCAAATGAATCTTTTTCTGCTTCGGCTGGTCGTAATGAAAACGAAAAACATTTTTTCCCGGCAATGCCATAGCAGTTATACCATGGTGACCATTTTGAATAAGTCCCTGTTGGTAATTTATTCCAGGGACGGGATTCAGGATCAAAGTAGTTATCGTTAATTTCACCATCAGGGCTAGTAAAAGCATGACCTGGCTCTGATTGCCCCAAAAATTTAACATCACCATTATCAGTTCGAATAAAGCTAAGATACTTTCCATTATTTAGCATTATTCCGACTAAATTAACAGAATCTATCTTTTTCATCCGATGAAGAACTGCGCGTTTTATTTCATTTTCATCGTGTAACAGATAAATGGCATCTTTTAAAGCATCCGCCTCTTTTTCAACTTTAGAAAAAAAGTTATTCAAATTATTATTGATAAGTATAAGATTAATGCGTGAAGAGTTTTCTGCTATTTTTTTATGAAAATCAATGGCTGTAATAAATGATAAAATAATATAGACAGTGACAGCGAATATAAGCGCAGTGTTAAATCTTGAGTTTAATTTTTCTGTGATGCTATACATACTGGTGTTCTGACTAAAATGTTATCAATAATTTCGATATTACATTATATAAAGTTCGGTATATGAAATGGTATTAATACTCCTCTTTATGATTTTCTGAATTAAATGATCTCCATTCTGTAAATATATCATAATGAGAAGATTGATTTTCTCTTAATTTACCAAAGTTATTATCATGCTTATTACTTTAACCAGAATGACATTATCATATATAGCGTTTATACTTTTGCATCTTCCACCCACGCTACCGCCTTTCGTTAATTTATCAACGAAATAATTTAGATATGAAAAAATCAATATATGACGCCTAAGCTATCACATTATGCATAGTTGCGACATTCACCTCTTTAATTATCCCAAAGAGGTATTAATGTGAATTCTCTATCATCCATTTTGCTGATTTATCTTTTTTCAGTCATGAGCAATCCGACTCTCTTAGCCAAAATAAATTAATAACCTTAAAATGAGGTTTAATCAGAAAGTAGTAGCCACAGCTTGACTATTAAGACTATAAATTAGCCATAACGATGGACAGATAAATATGTTAATGAATACATGTTCAATAAAACAATAAGGCACAACGCCAGGCCACCATTTTATTTTAAAAATAAAAGGCTGTGAACTATGCCAGGTATAATCTGATTCTATCGAGAGAGAATTTTTGTAAGTTACAAATACTGCAAAAGACACATTACACAAAATTTTTAACCACACAAACACCTTGTGTTCTGTATAACAGAACAATAGCTGTGGTCATTTTCAGCAAGTTTAACTAAAATTATCAAGAATTTTTTTTGATGTATATCAAAAACAATAGTCTTCGCGCATCCGTTACTGCTTAACATTTACCCACAAAGTTCATATTTTCACCACACATAATCGTTCACTTCAGAACTTAAAATAATAACTTGCAAAATAACCAATAATTAAAACTATCACTGCATCTAAAAATAAAGATTAAGATAACTAAAATTCGTATTATCACGGCATCGTTTATCGCCACCCGTCTCTTAAGAAAAATTTAACTTTGCTATTATCAGTCCTCTCCGAATTTCTCTTCTATTTACTGCGATAACCCCGGCGAACCGGGGCATGATGACTATTTCTTATTCGCTTTACGCGCAAGTAACGGGAATATCAGCCCCAGTCCAACCAGGACAAATGGCGTCGCAATATTCAGCGCCAACTGAAAAGTCCACTCTGCGGTGAAGGCTTCCATTTTCGGGAAAATCCCTGTCAGGCAGGCAAAAGCGGTAAAGGTAAAACACCAGATCCCGACAGTCATCGCCAGCGGCCTGTTACGAATAAAGACATACTCTGGTTTATATTTCTGCGCCAGGCGAACGACTGCAATAAATGCAACAAATACCCATAAATAACGCAGCGGCATCACTACCGAATTAAGGTTCAACAGCCATTTATAGAGATTGTTCATATCACCAATGCCGAGAGTCGGCAGCATAATCAGAATCGCCACCAGTACCAGGGTCAGAAAATAGCCATTAACGGGCGTACCAGAAGCGTTGGTACGACATAAACTGGCTGGAATATATTTGCTATCAGCATCGCCTAATAGTACTTTAAGCGGCGCATCAATCGAGAATACCAGCGCAGCTACTTGTCCCAGGGTATTCGCAATGGCGTAAATCACCATTAAAGTATTACCCATGTTGTAATACTCGCCCAGCTTCTGAAAGGCGTAATACTGACCGTTGGTCATTAAGTCATCCGGGATATTACGCGAATCAAACATCATCCCCATCGCCAGCGAGCCCAGAATGGCACAAACCGCAACCATCACCGCCAGGCATAACATCCCTTTTGGAAATTCTTTTCCTGGGTTGCGCGTTTGATTAACGTAAGGAGAAATCTTCTCTGCTCCGCCAACCGCGAAAACCAGCATTGAAATAGTGGTAATGTAGGTAAAGTCGATATGAGGAATGAACGTTTCCCAGGTAATGTTTGTGGTCGCAATATGCACTTCAGTAATTGCAGGCGCGGTTACCGCCATCGCCACATACAGGAGCGACATAACAAACATCGCAATCCCTGCCACAGAACCGACGATTTTCAGCGATTTCATACCGCGTGAAGCAACCCACATAAAGAAGATAAACAGCACCAGCGTTAACCCCTGTAACGCTACGACTGAATATTCTTTGATTAACGAACCGTCGCCTTTCATCGCCCAACCGAGCGCAATCAGTATTGCCTGGGGTTTTTGTGCCAGATAGGGAATATGCACTACCCAGTAGGTCCACGCGGCGAGGTAAGCCAGTCCGGGTCCCATCGTGTGTTTAATCCAGGTACTGACCCCGCCCTTCCCATCTTTGAAGGTCGAGCCTAACTGACCAACAATTAGCGCATAAGGTGTGAAATAGAGCGCAAAGATAAACACCCATGAAAAACCCCTGGTTGGCGTAGTTATTAACAACGTTGCCAAAACCCCAGACAGTGATAAAAGACATCAGCGCAATGTTGTACCATCGCAGCTGTTTTTCCTGAACATTCCCAGCCATAGACAAATCCTTCGCCAAAATTAAAGGGGCATCTGTAAAACGAGGGATTATGCGCGGCAAATAAGAAGTGCGGAAATAGCGAAATGCAAAATTATAACCTGCTGCACATTTTATTTTGAAACGAATAAAATTTGGAATAAAGCAAGTCAGATAGAAGAAACAAAAAAGCAGAGTGTGAAACAGTAAGTTCACACTCTGCGTTAATTCATTTACACGTGAGCAACGGGTTTCGGCGTATGACCGGCGTTGCGAAGCAGCATCAGCAAATAGATAAACGATACGCTGGCGATCATGATAAACAATAAATTATCGGAGAAATTCTGCATTAGCATGGCAGTAAATGACGGGCCAAGCAGACTTCCCACGGTATAGCTCAACAGTAAGGCCTGGTTCATCGCCACCAGTTGATGATGTTCAACTTTCTCGCAAGCCCATGCCATCGCCACCGGATATAGCGTAAAGCCAGCGGCACCGAGGATGAATAACGCTGGGGCCATCGCCGCCTGGCTAAGCATCGCGATACTGCCGAGAATGACGACAAAGACCTGAACACGCAACACCAGCAGTCGACCAAACTTATCCGCCAGACGTCCAATCGGCCATTGTCCAAGGATACCCGCACTGACCAGTACCGCCATCCAGAAACCAATGCTGGCATTGCTCACCCCTTTGTGATTGAGGTACAGCGGCATCAGGCCATATAGAGATCCCAGAACGATTCCTGAGATAATGCAGCCATTCACGCCAAGCCGCGCCTGACGGAGTTTTAGCATTGACGTAATTGACGTCGCATCATGGTTTTCAGCCTGCTGATTCAGCACACGCGTAAACAACAGCGGTAAGATCCCTGCCAACGTCAAACCTGTAACCCACGGCAATACGGACATCAGCTCGGTTGAAACTTTGCTGACCAGTAACTGGCCTAAAAACGTTCCCACGTAATAAACCATCATATACGCAGCAAGCAAACGCCCACGGTTACGTGACGTCCCACTGCACATCAGCGCGCTCTCAACAACCACCCAAATCATGGCACAGCCGACACCGGCGACAAAACGCCAAGCCAACCAGCTCCAGAATCCAATCATCAGGCCAAGGCCGGCACAGCCAGCGGCAAAAATGAAGGAGGCCAGATAATAGCTGCGGTTAAAGCCAATGCGCTTAATGACATACCCTGTCAGCAATGTACCGACCAGGTTGCCGGTAAAATAGGATGAGCTGACAACGCCTACCTGCCATGTGGACATGTGTTCCTGGGCGAGCCAAAGCGGCACGAGTGTATTTAACACTGCGATCGCCAGAGTCAACAAAAGCAGGCCAGACAGCAAAAGCATGACAGGCCGGGTATACGTGGACATGAATTAAAACCGTGAGGAAGTTCAAATTTCATGCGCATCATGCCACCGCCAAAAACATTGTCAATGGGTGAAAATACGCGCATATCGCAGCGGAGGTATTATCGATTTATATTACTCATTCATAACGCTAATGCTGGAGAGACGATTAATCTCATCTGATTGTTTTTATTGATCTAACACAAATTTCATACGCTTCGTTCAGTCGAAAAATTTCATGGTCACAGCAAACTCATATTTCCCGTCTATGCTTTCAGAGCAATGCATCGCGTCTGACCGATTTCAGACGTACCACTGACTCTCGAAAGGAGAAGAGGATGACCAAACCGTATGTTCGTCTTGATAAAAATGATGCTGCCGTTTTGCTTGTTGATCACCAGGCTGGTTTACTTTCCCTTGTACGGGATATCGAACCCGATAAGTTTAAAAATAACGTGCTGGCGCTGGGTGATCTGGCTAAGTATTTCAACTTACCTACTATTCTTACCACCAGTTTTGAAACCGGTCCTAACGGCCCATTAGTTCCAGAACTGAAAGCACAGTTTCCCGATGCACCTTACATTGCTCGCCCGGGAAATATTAACGCCTGGGATAACGAAGATTTTGTAAAAGCTGTCAAAGCGACAGGTAAAAAACAGTTAATTATTGCCGGTGTGGTAACCGAAGTTTGCGTGGCATTCCCGGCGCTTTCAGCCATTGAAGAAGGGTTTGACGTCTTTGTCGTGACTGACGCGTCAGGGACCTTTAATGAAATTACCCGGCATTCGGCGTGGGATCGCATGTCGCAAGCAGGTGCGCAATTGATGACATGGTTCGGCGTGGCTTGCGAGCTGCACCGTGACTGGCGTAATGATATTGAAGGACTGGCGACGTTGTTCTCTAACCACATTCCTGATTATCGTAATTTGATGACCAGTTATGACACGTTAACGAAGCAGAAATAAAAGAGAACCGGGGCCGAAACCCCGGTTGTTACTGATTAGCTTGCGACGGCCATCCCCACGGTCATATGCAAACCATAGAATACGCCGCGACCGATTAATTCCCCTGCCAGAAGCAGAATGAATGATACGGAAAGTAGCGGAACCGCAGGCTGATAACCTTTTAGCTGTGGTGCAATCCACAAGCACAGGGCAACGGCCAAAAGCACAATCCGCCAGGACATCAGCGCACCATAGTCCGGCACCAGCGCTGCGGCCTGCTGCACAGAGCTATGAATAGTCGCCAGCTCTGCGCCCTGCATCACTGACATCACGCCACTCACTACCAGTGCCAGAACAGAAATGGCTGGCAGCAGACGCATCGCCCAGCCATCGACGCCAGCCAGACTCAGCAACAGGTAACCCAGTAACGGGCCGCCCATAAACATCGTCAGGAAGAAGCCCGTCGGTGTCCAGATGCTGTACCAGGTGGGTACTGTATCGATGCTGTTATACACACGCACCATCATCCAGACAAAGACTGCGCCAAGAACCATCGTCACCACCAGCCAAAGCGTACGCAATGCCGGTGAAAGCTTTTTCAGCATTGCCAGCAACCAGCCGATGCCACCAACAGCAAAAAAGATCGAACCGCTGGCGATTTCGTTACTGAGTGCTGAAGCCCCTACCCGATTGAGCGAGTTAAAAGCGCGCATCGGTGAACCAAGATGAAGCATAGAGGCGATAAAGCCAATGCCCATCAGCACCCATAAACCCAACATGCAGGCAATAACACGCTGCTGGGCTTCTGCTCGCAGGTCGCCTTTGAGCAGCGCCAAAGCCAGAACGATAAAACCCCCCGCTACACATTGCCCGAAGACCGTGAAGATCATCAGCGGCCATTCATGCCATCCACTTCCCATCTCACACCTCCTTCGGGTTTGCCAGATAGCCAGTGGTATCCCCGGTCGGGCGGCTGTTGGCATTGGGTTTGATCACAATATTCGGTTTGGTAAAGTGAGCTCGCGGCAACGGCGCAACGGCCGCCAGATCGCCATGTTTTTTACGCAGCTCGTCGATAGGGCCGAAATCCAGCGCCCGCAGCGGGCAAGATTCAACACAGATCGGCTTTTTCCCCTCCGCAACACGGTCATAACAACCATCGCATTTGGTCATATGGCCTTTCGTTTCGTTATATTGCGGTGCGCCATACGGGCAAGCCATATGGCAGTAGCGGCAGCCCAAGCACAACACTTCATCGACCACAACAAAACCATCTTCACGTTTATGCATCGCACCGCTCGGGCAGACTTTAGTACAAGCCGGATCTTCGCAGTGGTTACATGAAATCGACAGATAGTAGGCAAACACGTTCTGGTGCCAGACACCGTTATCTTCCTGCCAGTCGCCGCCAGCATATTCATAAATGCGGCGGAAACTGACTTCTGGCGTCAAATCTTTGTAGTCTTTACAGGCCAGCTCGCAGGTTTTGCAACCGGTGCAACGGCTGGAATCAATAAAAAATCCATACTGGGTTGTCATCGGTTACTCCTTACACCTTTTCAACCTGAACAAGGTTTGTATGTGACGGATTCCCCTTAGCGAGAGGAGACGGACGTTGAGTGGTCAGTACGTTGATACAACCGCCCTTATCGACACGTTTTGTATCCGGGTCATACCAGGCACCTTCACCCAGTGCGACCACACCCGGCATCATTCGTGGCGTCACTTTCGCCTCAATATGAACCTCACCACGATCGTTAAAAATCCTGACTTTATCGCCGTTGTTGATACCGCGTTTTTGCGCATCAAGCGGGTTGATCCACATTTCCTGACGGCAAGCTGCTTTCAGCACATCAACGTTGCCGTAAGTTGAGTGAACGCGAGATTTATAGTGGAAACCCGTAAGCTGCAGCGGATACTGTTTGTTCAGCGGATCCTGATAACTTTCAAAGCCCGGCGTGTAGATCGGCAGTGGATCGATCACATCACCTTCTGGCAATTCCCAGGTCGCGGCAATGTCAGCCAGCGCCTGCGAATAAATCTCAATTTTCCCCGATGGCGTGGTCAGTGGATTTGCCTGCGGATCTTCACGGAAAGCTTTATAAGCAACGTGATGCCCTTGTGGGTCGCGCTTTTTAAAGATCCCCTGCTTACGGAACTCTTCAAACGTTGGCAGTTCAGGAATCGCTTCCCGCGACTGGGCATACAGATGCCGCATCCACTCTTCCTGGGTACGGCCCTCAGTAAACTGTTGCTCAACGCCAAGACGTTTTGCCAGTTCGCTGGTCATTTCATAGATGGTCTTACATTCAAAGCGTGGTTTAATCACCTGATCGTTGAAAATCACGTAAGACATATTCCCGCAGGATGCATCCAGCGCAAAGTCCATCTGTTCGGAAGCGGTGCAGTCAGGCAGCAGGATGTCAGCGTATTTCGCCGATGAGGTCATGTGGCAGTCGATAACCACAATCAGCTCGCACTTCTTATCATCCTGAAGGATTTCATGGGTACGGTTGATTTCAGAATGCTGATTAATCAGGCAGTTACCGGCATAGTTCCAGATCATTTTGATCGGCACATCCAGCTTATCTTTCCCGCGCACACCATCACGCAGCGCTGTCATTTCCGGGCCACGTTCAATGGCATCGGTCCACATAAACATCGAAATGCTGGTCTGGATCGGGTTTTCGAGGGTCGGCATACGGACAAACGGTAAGCTGTATGAACCTTCACGCGCGCCGCTGTTGCCTCCGTTAATACCAACGTTACCGGTCAGAATCGCCAGCATCGAGATAGCACGGGTTGCGATTTCACCGTTAGCGTGACGCTGCGGGCCCCATCCCTGGCTGATAAACGCCGGTTTGGTACTACCGATTTCACGAGCCAATTTGATGATTTTGTCTGCCGGAACACCAGTGATTTGCGAGGCCCATTCCGGCGTTTTAGCCACGCCATCTGGCCCTTCACCCAGAATATAAGCTTTATAGTGACCATTTTTCGGCGCACTGGCTGGCAGTGTTTTCTCGTCGTAGCCAACGCAATATTTATCGAGGAATGCCTGATCCACCAGGTTTTCGGTGATCATGACATACGCCAGACCGTTAACCAGTGCGGCATCTGTTCCCGGACGAATAGGGATCCACTCATCTTCGCGCCCGGCACCGGTGTCGGTATAGCGCGGATCGATGATGATCATGCGAGCATTAGATTTCTGGCGCGCCTGTTCAAGATAGTAAGTCACCCCACCGCCACTCATTCGCGTTTCGCCAGGGTTATTACCAAACAGCACTACCAGTTTACTGTTTTCGATATCCGACGGGCTGTTACCATCTGCCCAGCCGCCGTAGGTATAGTTCAAACCTTCCGCAATTTGCGCGGAAGAGTAGTCACCGTAATGGTTCAGATAACCGCCGCAGCAGTTCATCAGGCGAGCGACCAGGGTATTTCCCGGCGGCCAGGAGCGGGTCATGGTGCCGCCCAGCGTACCGGTACCATAGTTCAGATAGATAGACTCGTTGCCGTACTCTTTGATCAGGCGCTGCATATTGGTCGCGATGATGTCGTAGGCTTCTTCCCAGCTAATGCGCTCGAATTTGCCTTCACCGCGCGCCCCGACTCGTTTCATCGGATATTTCAGGCGGTCCGGATTGTAGACACGGCGACGCATGGAACGCCCACGCAGACAGGCGCGCACCTGGTGCAGGCCGTCATAGTTGTCATCGCCGGTATTATCCGTTTCAACATATTTAATTTCACCGTCCACAACGTGCATCCGTAGCGGGCAGCGGCTACCACAGTTAACTGTACAGGCGCTCCAGATTACCTTTTCGTCTGACTTTGCCGGAAGGGCACTATCAACAGCGTGCGCAATCCGACTAAAAGGTAATGTTAATGCGCTGCTGGCCATTGCCAGGCCGCCGATCGCTGTCGTTTTTACCAAACCACGGCGACTCACCTCAGCAGCCAATACCGCATCAGGGATTTTCGTTTTCATAATGGCTCACTCAAGCTTGCTCACGATTGATTCCAGTAACAAACCGTATTGTGTAATTATTTCTATAGCAGGTCGCTATATAGGATTGTATATATCGAATAATTTGAAAATCAAAGAGATAGGTAGATTTTCACTCGAAAGTAGTATTACGTGTAAGTGAGGAGTAATTATTGTTCGGTATCAAAGGGAGACAAAAAAAGCGCCCGCAGGCGCTTTTTAGATTCAGAAAAATTGGGTATTAGCCAATATATTCCAGTCCGTTCATATACGGACGTAGAACTTCTGGTACTTCAATACGACCATCAGCCTGCTGATAGTTTTCCATTACCGCAACCAGCGTACGGCCAACAGCCAGACCAGAACCGTTCAGGGTATGAACCAGACGGGTTTTCTTGTCAGACTTGCTGCGGCAGCGTGCCTGCATACGACGTGCCTGGAAATCCCAGACGTTAGAGCATGAAGAGATCTCGCGGTAGGTGTTTTGCGCCGGGATCCATACTTCCAGGTCGTAAGTTTTGCAAGCACCAAAGCCCATGTCGCCGGTGCAAAGGATGATTTTGCGGTACGGCAGGCCCAGCAGCTGCTGGTCTGGCCCGGCATGACCGGTCATCTCTTCCAGCGCCGCCATTGAGTCTTCCGGGCGCACGATCTGCACCATTTCAACTTTGTCGAACTGGTGCATACGGATCAGACCACGAGTGTCACGACCATATGAACCAGCTTCAGAACGGAAACATGGGGTGTGGGCGGTCATCTTAATTGGCAGATCATCTTCATCGATGATTTCACCGCGTACCAGGTTGGTCAGCGGAACTTCTGCCGTTGGGATCAGCGCATAGTTACTGGTGTCTGCTTCTTCTTCCAGCGGACGAGTATGGAACAGATCGCCAGCAAATTTCGGCAGTTGCCCCGTACCGTACAGCGTGTCCTGGTTAACCAGGTACGGAACATAGTTCTCACTGTAGCCATGCTGTTCGGTATGCAGATCCAGCATAAACTGCGACAGTGCGCGGTGCATGCGAGCAATCTGCCCTTTCATTACCACAAAGCGGGAACCAGTCAACTTAACTGCGGCTGCAAAGTCGAGGCCAGAGTGCATTTCACCCAGCGTCACATGGTCACGAACTTCAAAGTCAAACTCACGCGGGGTGCCCCAGCGGCTGACTTCAACGTTGTCATTTTCGTCTTTACCTACCGGCACTTCATCTGCAGGCAGGTTAGGGATGGTTAGCGCGATATCGCGAATTTCAGCCTGTAAAGCATCCAGCTCGGCTTTTGCTGCATCCAGCTCTTCGCCCAGTTTGTTCACTTCCAGACGTAAAGGCTCGATATCTTCCCCGCGCGCTTTCGCCTGGCCAATGGATTTCGATCGGGAGTTACGCTCCGCTTGCAGGTTTTCCGTTTTGACCTGCAATACTTTACGACGCTCTTCAAGAGCGCCCAGCTTATCTACATCCAGCTTAAAGCCCCGGCGTGCCAGTTTTTCAGCGACTGCGTCTGGCTCATTACGCAGCAGATTGGGATCGAGCATGCTTATCCTGTGCTTATCGAATTAAATGGGAGATGTGGCCACAGCCTGCGACCACAGGGATACAGTAACAACATTACCGCAACGATAACATTAACGGTAGCGTTTTATGGGGCTATTTTGATCCTGTTCAGCCAGCCAGGCGAGCTTTTCGCCAATCTTGCCTTCAAGGCCCCTGTTTGTCGGGAAATAATAGCGTGTTTGTGCTATTTCCGGCGGGAAATAAACCTCACCGGCAGCATAAGCGTTTGCTTCATCATGAGCGTAACGATATTCCTGCCCGTAGCCCATTTCCTTCATTAATTTCGTCGGCGCATTACGCAAATGAACCGGCACGTCATAATCCGGACGTTCGCGAGCATCGGCCAGCGCGGCTTTAAACGCGGTGTAGACAGCGTTGCTTTTTGGCGCGCAGGCGAGGTAAACAATCGCCTGAGCAATGGCGCGTTCACCTTCCGCCGGGCCAACGCGAGTAAAGCAATCCCAGGCCGCAATTGCCACCTGCATCGCTCGTGGATCAGCATTACCCACATCTTCCGACGCTATCGCCAGACAGCGACGCGCGACATATAACGGATCGCCTCCGGCAGTAATAATTCGCGCATACCAGTACAGCGCCGCATCGGGTGCGCTACCACGTACCGACTTATGCAGTGCGGAAATGAGATCGTAAAAGCGATCGCCTTTGTTATCAAAGCGGGCGCTACGTTCACCGGCGATTTCGGTCAGTAATTCAGGTTTCAGGACCCGCTTACCGCTATCATCGACTTCGGCCATATCCGCCATCATTTCCAGCGTATTTAACGCCCGGCGCGCGTCGCCATTCACCAGTTCAGCAATGGCGCGTCGTGTTTCATCTGGCAGAACAATATCCTGACCACCATAGCCACGGGTCTTGTCTTCCATCGCCTGAGTTAGTACTTGCTCAATATCCTTTGTACTGAGGGATTTCAGCAGATAGACACGGGCACGGGAAAGCAGTGCCGAATTAAGCTCAAATGACGGGTTTTCAGTGGTTGCGCCAATAAAAGTGATGGTGCCGTCTTCAATATGTGGCAGAAATGCATCCTGCTGGCTTTTGTTGAAACGGTGAACTTCGTCAACAAAAAGAATAGTGCGGCGACCTGCATTGCGGTTTTGCCGAGCGCGCTCAATCGCCTCGCGAATCTCTTTCACGCCAGAGGTGACAGCAGAAATACGTTCCACATCAGCGTTCGCATAGCGGGCAATCACTTCAGCGAGGGTTGTTTTGCCGGTACCCGGTGGCCCCCAGAGGATCATAGAATGCAAATGCCCGGCTTCGATAGCGCGCGGCAACGGCTTCCCCGCAGCCAGCAAATGTTGCTGGCCGATATACTGTGCTAAATTTTCTGGCCGCATACGCGCGGCCAGAGGTTGAAAAGTATTATCCGAAAAATCGAGCGACAGATTGCTCACTCAGGTGCCTCTACTTACGTTGATCATCTACCGTGACGCCTTGCGGCGGGGTGAAGGTAAATTTCGCTGCATCCACAGCCCCATTTTGCTGGGATTTCAGCTGATAACTGCTGCGCTGATCGTCCTGCTCCACCGCGCTAAACTGATGGATTGTGCCATCACGTCCCACGTTAATGGTGAACTGCTTCAGATTGCCATTGCTGGCTTTCGGCGTCAGGACAAAGTCATCGCCATTCTGTTTGATATTGTACTGCTGCCAGTCGCTGGACTGGTTGCGGGCAATCAGCATAAACGGCGTATTACCGGTGGCATCTTTCAGCCAGGTTGCCGTAGCTTGCTCAACGAACGGGTTATAGAACCACAGTGTTTTACCGTCAGAAACCAGAATGCTTTCGTCAGGTTGAGTCATATGCCAGTTGAATAAGTTTGGACGTTTCACCCACAGATCGCCCTGACCTTCCTGCACCGCCGCGCCGCTACCGTCAGTCACTTTTTGTGTGAAGCTGGCGTGGAAGCTGCTGACTTTATCCAGGCGGCTTTTCAGATCGCTTGCGGCATCAGCCCAAACGCTGCTTGCTACTAAGCTTGAGAGTAATGCACAGGTGATAGCAATTTTTTTCATCATTATTCCTCAAATTACGTCACTCCCGACCGGGAGCTCCCTCTACTCTCTATTCCAGGCTAATAATCAGCTTGAGGAAAGAAGAAAATACTGAATTTTCAGTTGATAGAGTGCCGGATGCGACGCTACCGCGCCTTTTCCGGCATACGATGCATTAATTAGTCAAACGGCGGTGGGGCCAGCACTTCACGATTACCGTTGTGCCCCTGTTCGCTGACAATCCCCTGCGCTTCCATCTGTTCGATAATACGCGCTGCACGGTTATAACCAATGCGGAACTGACGCTGTACGCCAGAAATTGATGCTTTGCGTTTTTCAGTGACAAACTGCACCGCCTGATCGAACAACGGATCCAGTTCTTCAGCGCCATCGAAACCGCCCGCGCCACCTTCGCTTTCACTGTCGGAGGTGATGCCATCAACATACTGTGGGCGGCCACGCGCTTTCCAGTCCTGCACCACGGCATGAACTTCCTGATCGCGAACAAAAGCACCATGAACACGTACCGGCAACGTGGAGTTCGGCCCAGAGTAAAGCATATCCCCCATACCCAGCAGTGATTCCGCGCCAGCCTGATCAAGAATGGTACGTGAGTCAATCTTACTGGATACGGTAAAGGCGATACGGGTCGGAATATTCGCTTTAATCAGACCAGTAATAACATCAACCGATGGACGCTGCGTTGCCAGTACGAGGTGGATACCCGCGGCACGGGCTTTTTGCGCCAGACGTGCTATCAGCTCTTCCACTTTTTTACCTACCGTCATCATCAGGTCGGCAAATTCGTCCACCAACACCACAATGTACGGTTCTTTTTTCAGCACCGGATGCTGGGCATCCATACTGTCACCCGGCTTCCAGTACGGGTCTGGAATCGGACGCATCATCCTATCGGCTTCAGCAATTTTTTCGTTATAACCCGCCAGATTACGCACACCCAGCGCAGACATCAGTTTATAACGACGCTCCATCTCGTTAACACACCAGCGCAGCGCGTTGGCGGCATCTTTCATATCAGTAACGACTTCCGTTAACAGATGCGGAATGCCTTCATAAACCGAAAGCTCCAGCATTTTCGGGTCGATCATGATGAAACGAACATCTTCTGGCTGTGCTTTATAAAGCATGCTCAGGATCATCGCGTTCACACCGACAGACTTACCGGAACCGGTAGTCCCCGCAACCAACAAGTGCGGCATTTTTGCCAGATCGGCAACCACCGGCTCACCGGCGATATCTTTACCCAGCACCACGGTTAATGGCGACGGATTATCGCGGAATTTGGCGTTATCCAAAACTTCGCGCAGATAAACGGTTTGTCGTTTTTTATTCGGTAACTCCAGACCTACATAGGGTTTGCCAGGAATAACTTCAACGACACGCACCGCCACCGTCGAAAGTGAACGGGCAAGGTCCCGTGACAAGTTAGAAATGCGCGCCGCTTTTACGCCAGGTGCCAGGTTAAGTTCAAAGCGAGTGATAACTGGCCCCGGAGAGTAATTGACGACATCGGCTTTAATACGGAAATCAGCCAGACGCGCTTCCACCAGACGCGCCATTTGTTCAAGCGCAAAGGTATCTACCGGCTCCACTTCGCTCGGCGGAGGTGTCAACAAATCCAGAGAAGGCAGCGGCGTCGTCGGTTTATGCAACGGACGGCTGTCGCCATTACGCATCAACAGCGGATGAAGCAGGGTATCCTGCGGCTGTGGCGCAACTGGGCGGTGTTCAGCAGCCG
>OBVO01000584.1_pt1 | contig 20968 bp, 19 predicted proteins | sample 1495151 | NCBI WGS metagenome assembly OBVO01 (sample SAMEA2580019, study PRJEB22360) | human gut metagenome | reverse complement strand
TGGGCGGGTTTTGCCGGTCCGTCTTTCGGCAGGTCCTTATAGTAATCGATGTAGGCCATACACTGGTGGTCATAGCCCATCAGTGCGTTGAAGCTGCGCCAGCTGTCGAGGATTGCGCTGCTTTTTGGATTGATGATCGCTGCGGAGAGTCCGGCCTGCATGGCCATTGTGAAAAATGTGGACGTGACGCGTTCGCGGTGCGGCAGTCCGAAGGAGATATTGGAAACGCCCAGACTCGTGTGCATGCCAAGACGCTCGCGGATCAGCCGCAGCGTCTCGAGCGTGACGCGGGCTGACTCCTGCCCGGCGGAAATCGTCATGGCCAATGCGTCGAAGATGATCTCCCGGCGTGGGATGCCGTATTTTTCGGCCTCTGCGACGATCTTTTTCGCGATCGCAAAGCGGCCTTCTGCCGTTGCGGGGATGCCATTCTCGTCGAGCGTGAGCGCAATGACCGCACAACCGTATTTCTGGACAAGCGGAAACACCGCGTCCATGACCTCCTGTTTGCCGTTGATGGAGTTGAGCAGCGCCTTGCCGTTATAGATACGCAGCGCCTGTTCCATGGCAACAGGGTCGCTCGTGTCCAGCTGCAAAGGCAGGTCCGTTACCCCCTGCAAAGCCTGCACCGCCTCCACCAGCAGCTTGGGCTCGTCGATCTCCGGCAGCCCAACATTGACGTCGAGAATGTCCGCGCCCGCCTCCTGCTGGGCAATGCCCTCGCGCAGGATGTAGCCCATGTCGTCGTTACGCAGCGCCTGCTGCAGGCTCTTTTTGCCGGTCGGGTTGATCCGTTCGCCGATCAGGCGCGTCTGTCCGCCGAAGGTAACAGTGTGGCTATAGGAGGAGACGACCGTCTCGGTGAGTTCGGGCAGCGGCTTCGGCGTCTTTCCGGTAAGCGCCCGGACAACGGCAGCAATGTGCTCCGGCGTTGTACCGCAGCAGCCGCCGAGCACGCAGGCGCCGCCATCCCAGAGCTGCACCATGTCCGCGGCAAATTCTTCCGGCCCGACGGTATAGACCGTCTCGCCGTTTTCCACCTGCGGCAAGCCCGCGTTTGGCTGGATGATGATGGGCAGGGAGAGGTGCTGGCGCAGTTGTGGCAGGAAATCGATCATCTGCTGGGGACCCAGTCCGCAATTGAACCCGGCCGCATCCGGGTGCAGGCTTTGGAGCAGCGCGGCCGCGGCGGGAATGTCGCCGCCTGTCAGCAGTTTGCCCTTCTCGTCAAAGGTCATGGTTGCCAGAATGGGCAAGTCGCAGGCCTCCCGGCAGGCGAGCACGGCGGCCTTCATTTCGAGCGTATCGCTCATCGTTTCGATCAAAATCAAATCGGCGCCTGCCTGTGCGCCCGCTTTGGCTGCGTCGTAAAATGCCTGATAGGCATCGTCAAAGGAGAGGTCGCCCATTGGCTTTAGAAGACGGCCGGTCGGTCCAATGTCGAGCGCCGCCCATTTGCCGCGTGGATGCGCCGCTTCTACCGCCAGGCGGATGCCCGCGCAAATGACTTCCTCGCAGGTATAGTCCGTACTTTCAAATTTGACCGGGTTCGCACCAAAAGTGTTGGCGGTCACCCAGTCCGCGCCCGCATCCAGATAGGCGTTGTGAATCTCCCGCAACACCTGCGGCCGGGTGCAGTTCCAAACTTCCGGCACGTCGCCAGCCGCAAGCCCGGCGCGCTGAAGCATCGTGCCCATGGCGCCATCGCTGAAGAGCAGCTGCTTTCCGAGCAATTCCCGAATTGTTGGCATCGAATTGGCCTCCTTATTTTTTAATTGGCTTTCAAGAAATGGGACGCAAAATGTCTCGCAGTTTTGCAAAGTTCGCTTCAACACCCGCGTCAGGATTAAAATGGGGCGGCTTTTCCGCCAAATGCCGCAAGGCTTCCGACTCTGGCGACAGGGCCGCGGCCTGCCGCAGTCCAGCCGTCAAATCGCCGTGCAGGTAAAGCAGCGCCGGCTTTCCCGCTGTCAGCTGCCAGTATATTGGCCGTTTGCGGTATATCCGGCAATGTGTGCGGAAGAACGTCCGCGTTAGATAACGGCGGAAAACGGTCAGCGGTTTGCCGGAACCGAGCAGCGGCGCGAGCATATCGGATGCGTCCGGCCCGAATCGCGCCGTGAGAAATTCGGAAAAAGCATCAGCCGCTTCCCGTATGGGGAACAGCGCGTTCTCGGCGGGCGGCTGCCAGAAATTGCAGGTCCACCGGCCGAACCAAACACCGACAAAATAGGAAACCAGGCTTTCCGCATCACGTTTTGGGTTGGCGCGGCGGATGGAAAGGCTCTCCTCTGGCACCGATACAGGCGCGCCCGTACCGTAAAGCGCAGCAAAATGCGCATGAATGCCCGCTTCATTTTTCCGCACCGTATCGAAGCGTGCCTCGGCCTCCGCCGCCCAGGCGGCCTGAGCTTCCGGCAGGGTATCGACTTTTGCCCGCACCAGCGGATGGATGCGGAAATTCCAGCTCGTTTCAAAGTCATCCCAGTCCGCTTTGCTCAGGGCGATATTTTCCCGCACCATGCGCTCCACTTCGGACCGATCGGCAGCTTCCAGGATGGGCAGCCGCGCGATGTCGCCCGCTTGGCAGTTAAGGGTGGGGTTGAGAATCTGCAACAGCTGGAACGCGGTCGAACTGCCCAGAAAGCCGAGGCGGTAAAGGCGGTCCCTTTCCGGAGGGAAGAGAGAGGACCCCGCAATGTCAAACACAAAGCCTTTTGGGTATGCCCGCACGCTGAAACGGCTGGAATTGACAAAGCCCCAGCTCAGACTCGGCTGAAAATAATGCTGCCGCCCGGTCATAGCCGCGCTTTGCCCGCTTTGCAGGCGCCAGGCGCGTACATCAGCGCCAAAGTTAGCGAAATCAATCACCCAGTCCTGGTTTCCATACCATTTTCGGGCCGCACCGCCTTTGTTGTAGGGGAACCAGCGCTTTTGGCTCTGGCAGCATTCCTGCGCGCTGCCGCAGGCAAAGTCGATGCGTTGGGGATCGATTTCCCACCAAAGCCGCAGGAATCGCCGGTTGTCACAGGTGAAAAGGCCGTTACAGATTTCGGCGAGGTCACCAAGCGGCTTTCCCTGGCGGAACACGCGCGCGACGCTGCCGCCCACCCAATAAGCAAACGGGCTGCCCGGAACCTGTCGGAAGTCGGAGAGCCGCGCCTCATAACACCACGGCCGCGCAGGAACTTTGGCCGCCTGGCGCACATAGCCGCCCATGGCCTCCATGCCACCTGGAAAATCCGTCAGACGCAAGTAAAGCCCAGGGTCCTCCTCCGGCCGGTTCTGCAAAACAAAGGTGCATACAGGTACCGTCGCTTCCTCAAACGCCGAATAGGCCAACTGCACCAGGGTAATGACCGATTTTTCTGTTGCAATTTTTTCGCGCAAAGCCTGATAGCTTTTGATAAACATCCAGACATAGGGCGTCATATAGCCGCAGTAGCCCCCTGGTTTGCAAAAGTCAAAACCGCGCGCCAGAAAGGCCGCGAACAGGTCGTTATTGTAATCCGGCCAGTGGGCGTCGATATATTTGCGCAGCGGCCGGTCCATATGGGACAGATAGGGCGGATTTGTGACCACCACGTCGTATTGCCCGCGCAGGATTTCCGTCTGCTGCACCAATGGCCACACACGTTCCAAAGCCCGACGGCGTGCTTCCATACGGAAGAAATCGCCAGGCCAATTGTCCCGCCGGATCTGTGCAAAGCGATCCCGCAATGCCTGTAAATCCACGTCCGGCGCATAGCTCAGGGCGCCGGCTTGACCTGCACCGCGGTATGCTGCAAGCAGTGTATTCAGATCGCCCTGCAAGCCATCATCGTCCGCTGCCGTATAGCGAAGGGCACTTTTGGGGATTCCCTTGCTGTCTTGTACTGCACAAAGATGGAGGGTGGGTGGATTATTCAGAATTTCCGGGTCACAGGCGCGCGCCTGCATCATCAGGGCAAATGCGGCGAGTTGGCAACTGCATGGGTCAATGTCCAATCCCCAGAGGTTCTCCGAAAGAATCCGTTTGGCTGCCTCCCGCGGCGGTTGGCCGCATTCCGCATAGATTTGCAGCAGAAGCGAAAATGCATATACGAGCATATGCCCGCTGCCCATACAGGGATCGAGCACATGCAGATCTTCGGGCCGCAACGGCGCGCGCGGCGTATGCTGCGGCGCGTCCAGGTAATAGGGCATGCTTTCCCGCAGGCGGCTGTCCGGGTGGCTTTCTAGCCACAGGCGTCCCAGCGAATTTTGCACGAGGTATTCGACGACCCAGCGGTTTGTGAAGAACTGTGTTGCCGCAGGCACATCGCGCATTTTAACGGCGCCGCGGTAGACGTTGATGGCGGCGTCCTTTTCAGCAGAACGGTAAAATTGATAGAGCCACCCCACGATTTCCACGTGATTTTTCCATGCCGCCTCCGGTACAGCCTGGCAAAACAACTTTGCCACCCCACTGCCCACATGCATCGATAAGAGCAGGTCTATCGCATCCGGGGCGGGGAAAAAGTCTGGAATTTGCCCGTGCAGACGGCTGCATTCCACCAAAAATAAACGAGTGTAAAGGCCATCGCGGTCAAGCGTGTCGTCGTGTGTGGAAAGCCATGATGCCAGAATACCCGGCAGCGCCTGGCCCGGCGCGGGGGAAAGGACAGTATGCGGCAAAAAACCGTTTACTTCCATATAACGGATGCCGCACAACTGCAGAAAAAACCGGCAGGCCGCTTCGCGACAGAGCGCATCCATCCCCTCGGATGCAGCCCGATGCAACAGATATGCCTGTTGCAGCCCCGCGCTGCCCGGAAGCCGGGGGCCTTGTAGCCCACGCAGACAAGTGTGCGCCGATGTTTCCAGCGCAGCGCGCGCCTGCCGCGCCAGGCTGCAAAGTGCCGTTTTATCCATGCAGAACGCCCCTTTCCAATTTGTGCTTTCCTAGTATAGTCGAAAATCCGTGATTTGTCACGTGGCATTCCGACAGAATCTGTGGTATACTAATCCTGTCCGCCCATTCGAGACGCTGCGATCGCGGATTTGGCGCTCGCGTTTCTAAGGAAAAGTGCGGCGGCCACACAGAAACGGGCCATTTTGATAAATCTCAAAACAGGAGTTTTTACATGAAAATCAGCGATGTTTTGCACAGCGACCGGGTAACGGTCAGCTGTGAGGTTTTTCCACCCAAAAAGGATGCCGGTCTGCCGCGTGCGCAGGAAGTCGTCCGGCAGATTGCCGCCTTGCATCCCGCTTTTGTCAGTGTGACCTATGGCGCGGGCGGCACCAACCGCGGCCGTGCGCTGGAGTTGGCTATGGAAGTGCAGAAAACCGGTGTGCCGGTTCTATCTCACCTGACCTGTGTTTCCGCAACCAAGGACGAGGTGCGTGCCACAGCGCGTGAATTTCAGGCGGCGGGCATCGAAAATATCCTGGCACTGCGCGGCGATATCCCGCAGGACGGGGATTATCCGACACCCGGCCAATTTTTGCATGCCTGCGATCTGATTGCCGATTTGAAGAAAATGGGAAATTTCTGCATTGGCGGCGCTTGTTATCCGGAAGGACATGTGGAGAGCCCCAATCAGGAAGAGGATTTGCGTTACTTAAAGCTGAAGGCGGACGCAGGCTGCGACTTTTTCACCAGCCAGATGTTTTTTGACAACGATACATTTTATAATTTCCTTTACCGGGCGCTGTCCGCGGACATCCGTGTTCCGATTATTGCAGGCATCATGCCTGTGACAAATGCCAAGCAGATTGCACGCAGCGTTGAGCTTTCCGGCACGTCTGTGCCTCGCCGCTTCCGGTGCATCGCGGACCGCTTTGGCGACGATCCGGTGGCCATGAAACAGGCAGGCGTCGCCTACGCGACCGAACAGATCATCGATCTGATTGCCAGCGGCGTGGAACATATCCATATCTATACGATGAACAAGCCGGACGTTGCGGCACAGATTTTTGCGAACCTGTCCGGCATCATTGATAACGATGCAGATTGACCGGGCAGAAGTCCGGCGCTACTTGGGCTGTGGGCGCGAGGACCCGGGTCCGCAGGTGGCGGCGGAGATCGAATCCGCTCTAGCAGCATTGGAACGCCAGGCGACGCCGCGGCATATTTGGGCGGCTTATCCGGTCGAAGTAGGGGAGAATTGTGTCCGGATCGCTTCTCTGACCCTCGAGAGCCGGGGGCTGGCGCATCACCTGCGTGGCTGCGCACAGGCATGCCTGTTTGCGGCGACGCTTGGCCCTGCGCCGGACCGCCTGATGCAGCGCGCAGCTCTGACGGCAGTGGCGTCTGCTGGGGTTTTACAGGGGGCGGGGGCGGGTCCTGTGCCGCTGCGGCGATGATCGAAGCATATTGTGACGAATGCTGCGATGCACTGGCCGCACACTTTCAAAAGCAGGGCCTGTATTTGCGGCCGCGTTTTAGCCCCGGCTATGGGGATCTCTCACTGGATTGCCAGCCTGCATTCCTGCGCGTGCTGGATGCGGAAAAGCGCATCGGCCTGACCTGTACAGCCAGCCACCTGATGGCGCCGTCCAAAAGCGTGACCGCGATCATCGGCCTTTTCCACGGCACAGGAACGGCCGTCGCAGGGCTGCCGCAGCAAATGCGCAGGCTGCCCAAACACCGGCTGCGCTTACCGGCTGGAATGAACGGTACGGCGAGAGAAAAATGAGCAAGAAAAAAGCCGCTTTAAGCGGCTTCGGATTCCTCCTCAATTGTGAAACGGGCTTTTACCTCCGACTGGGGTAACAGCATGCTGTTGTAAAGATCCGCGCCGCTGGTTGCAGTTAGGCTGGAGCGCGCGACCTTCGCATAATAGAACTGATTGCCGGATTGTGCCAGCTCAAGCAGCACATAGTCATCGCTGCTGTGAATTTTGCCAGCCTCCCAATTGGCCGGGCTTGTCCGCCCGACAATGAGCAATGGATGATCGGGTATTTCCGTGCAGAAGAACGACTCTTCGTCCGCCACACTGGTATGCGTTTTCTGGACCTGAATCTCTTCCCCCTCCGCGTTCCAACTGGATGGATATAAGAACGCATATCCCAAATCACTGTGATAGAAGGTTCCGCTTGGATAAACGGAGGCGCTGACCGCGGAGACGCCGTCTGATGCCCCGGCAAGTGCGGAGGGAACCGGTCGGCTGCTGCATCCTACCAGAAGCAGAATCAGGGCGCAGCAGGCAGCGGCTAGGATGAATCGCAACTTTCGCATGGGTTTCCCTCCTTTTTTGTACAGGATGATTAAATTCAGCGTAACAGTCGGGCCCTCAAATGTCAACAGAATTTGGCTATTTGTAACCACTTGTAATGAATTTTATGCGGATCAGTTTGGAAGAATACAGCATTTGAACCAGATTATCGGTTTTTCTCGACTGTGTAGAGGAAGCGGCATCCCGAAAATGGTTTATTTTTGAAAGGAGGTTTGCGGCTATGCAAACAACGTATGACGTCCTGGTAATCGGTGCGGGGCCAGCCGGCATTTTTACAGCGCTGGAACTCGACCGCCTGGCGCCGGAAAAAAAGGTGCTGGTCATTGACAGCGGCAGCGCCATTGCCGACCGGCGCTGTCCGGCACGCACGGGGAACGGCTGTGTGCACTGCAAGACATGCAGCATCATGAACGGCTGGGCAGGCGCTGGCGCTTTTTCAGATGGAAAGCTCTCCCTGTGCGAAGATGTGGGTGGCAATCTGACTTCCTATATGACGCGCGAACAGGCGCAGCAGTTGATCCATTATTGCGATGATGTCTATTTGCACTTTGGTGCGCCGAAGAAGGTTTTTGGTGAAAACACCCGCGCTGCAGACAAAATTGCTTATGAGGCCCGGCGCAACAATATCCAGCTGATCCGTTGCCCAGTCCGCCACATGGGCACCGAGTACAGTTATCAGGTGCTCAAAGCTATGTACGATTATCTGGCGGCCAAACCGCAGTTTGCGTTTTTGCCGCACACAACGGCCGAGCAAATTCTGGTCGAAAACGGCCGCGCGGTTGGCGCCCGGTTGCGCATGGCGGACGGAACTGAACAGCGTGTGGAAGCGGGAAATGTGGTTGTGGCCCCGGGCCGCGGCGGTGCAGCCTGGCTTTCGCATGTGGCGCAGGAAATCGGTCTGGACTCAACGAACAATGAAGTGGATATTGGCGTGCGTGTGGAGGTTCCCAATGGTGTAATGGATCATCTCACCCAAGCCCTTTATGAAGCGAAGCTGGTATATTATTCTGACACGTTTGAAAATAAGGTGCGCACGTTTTGCATGAACCCCGGCGGCATCGTCAGCGAAGAGCACTATGACGGACCGGACGGTGGGCTGGCTGTAGTCAATGGGCATTCTTATGCAGAGGATGAACGCCACAGCGAGAACACCAACTTTGCTTTATTGGTTTCCACGCACTTCACAAAGCCGTTCCATCAGCCAATTGAGTACGGCCGCTATATTGCGAAACTGGGCAATATGCTGACTGGCGGCGGCATCATGGTTCAGCGTTTGGGCGACCTGCTGCTTGGGCGCCGCAGCGACGAAAGCCGCCTGTCGCGTTCCACCACCGTACCAACGCTCAAAACGGCGGTGCCGGGCGATCTGTCCTTTGTATTGCCGCACCGTCACCTGACTTCGATTGTAGAGGCACTCAAAGCATTTGATAAACTGGCGCCTGGCCTTTACAGCAAGAATACGCTGCTTTACGGTGTGGAGGTCAAATTCTATTCCACAAAGCTCTCCGTGGATGCGCATTTTGCCACCCAAATTCCCGGATTATACGCGATCGGAGACGGCGCTGGGATCACCCGCGGCCTGATGCAAGCCAGTGCTACCGGCGTGGTGGTAGCGCGGACGTTGGCGGGAAAAGCACAGCCATAAAAAGCGCCGCGCTTGTCAAGTGCGCAGAAAGATGCTATAATTAACCTTAAATTTTCTCAATCTTTCCAGCTGCGTTTGCTATTTGCGATGATGGATCCAAAAATTCTGAAATTCTGGTCGAAAGGAGGGATGCCGGTGCGCACCTTCAAACGGATGAATGTGGTGCTGGATGTATTGTTTTGGGGTGCCGCCGTGTGCCTTCTGGTTATTGCGGGATCGCTGCAGTGGATGGGAGACAGCGGCTTTCAGATTGCCTCGTTTTATATTTTGGTCATAGCGGTGCTCTTTTTTGACGCAGGCGTTGTGGCGCACGGCGCGTTCCACTTCCGACGAGATATGCCTTTGCTGCTCTTTGTGCTGGTTTATAACATCCTCCTGCTTGGGCGCGTCTATTTTAACTGTCTTTATTACCGCCATCGGTTGCTGTCGGCGCTGGAGGCGGATAGTTGGCGTGATGTGTATTTGGCGGTCTGTGTTGTCTTGATTGCTTTGATTGCGTTTACAGCAGTGTATTACCTGGTTGGTCCGGTATTTCGGGGCAGGGAAGCGCAGATGGAGCGCGGAGAACGTTCGCCACAGCGGGCAGTGGTTCCGCTGCTTCGGCAGATTTCACGGGTTGCAGTGTATATCACTGCCATCCCGTTTTTTGCGATTCTGGTTATCCGCGCTTATGGCGTTCTAAGAAATGGCTATCTGGCATCTTTTACCCAGACGAGCGATCTGCCCGGCGTGGTTACGCGCCTGTCAACGCTGTTTGTACCGTCTTTTGTGGTGTTTCTGGGTACTATGCCGACACTCCGGCAGATGCGCGGGCCGCTGGCGGTGTATGTCATTTATATGGCTGCGTCGATTTTTACCGGAAGGCGCAATATGCTGGTGACTGAAGCGCTGATGCTAATGGCCTATTTCTTCTTCCGCGATGCGATACGCCCCAAGGCACGCCGCCGTCTGAATTGGAAGTGGACGATTCCCATTCTGCTGATCGGCATTTTGGGATGTTATGCTTTGCAGCAGATGGCGTATATGCGTTCCGGATATGTCAACTGGAACCGCTCCATTTTCAGTGTCTTGATGAGCTTTATGGATTCCCAGGGCGCGAGCTTCCGCGTGGTCATGCAGACGATCAACAACCAGGGCGAAGTCTGGGCTGTGGACAATCCGCTGGCCTTTTTGTTCTATCCATTTGAGCTTTTTATCCGGAACAATACGGTTTTCAGCACGCTATTTGGATTGACACCCATTGTGGAGGTCCAGACGACGGATTTTGTGCAGGATACGCACAATTATGCACATTGGCTGACTTATCACGTCGACCCGCTGCGATATATCCGGGGCGGCGGCTTCGGCACATCCTTTGTGGCTGAATCCTATGCGGCCTGCGGCGTATTGGGCGTCATTGTGGTGGCAGCTATTTTGGCGGTTGTATTCCGCTGGCTGCCGTCGCTTCTGACGCGGAACTGGCTGGGGATTGCTGTGGGGCTTTATATGTTCCGCATGCTCATCTATACGCCGCGCAATTTTGCCTTTAGCTGGATTACGGATACTTTTAGCATTACCAATGTTGTCTATGTGGCTGTTCTTTACATGGTTTCGCTTTTGGTGATGCAAATTGGGGCGCATCTGCATCGGCCGGACAAGCCGCCACCCCCACGGCTGAGGGTACGCATCCGCCTGAGACATACGATCGGAGGTTAATTCAATGGAGATTTCGATTAGCTTTCTGGATATCTGGAAGTTTATCAAGCGAAACCTGTGGAAATTTATTATCATCATCGTGCTGGTTGCGATTGTTGGTGGCCTTTTGTCCATTCGGGCAATCCCCCGCAGCTATGAATCGGCGTCGGTCGTCTCGATGGGCGTGAATGTGCCGGAAGACGCAGACTATGATGTCCGCAATCAGGTTCCCGGTATTGTCAGTTCACGCGTGACGGTCGGTTTGGCAATGGTCAATGGTACCAATGGCGATCAGATGAGGGAGGACGTTGCCTCCTATATGGGTATCGACGTCAACAAAATTCAGAAAATAAGCGCGCTGCAATTGCAGGGCGGCCCCAATATCCAGATCAAGATCACTACGGACGATCCAACACTTAGTGACAAGATCTCTGACGCTGCATGCGAAGTGCTCAAGCAGAAGCTTACGGAAATGTTCCCGACCCCGCCGCTGGTGATCGAGATGGTGGATCACGGCCAGAAAGCCTCTGTTGCTTCGGCAAGGGGCGCTCTTCTGAAAGGCGGCGTCATGTCTGGCCTGTTAGCGCTGATTGTCTGCTTCATCTTCTCAATTTTGCGCGTGCTGCTGGATCGCCGCGTCCGCAACAGCAAAGCCTTGGCCACTGCGACCGGCGTGCCGTTGTTGGGCTTTACCACGATCCGCAAAAAGAGCGATCACCAGGAAGAACTGCGCCGTATCCGCGCGGCAACAACCCTTCAGGCTGGGGACAGCCGGACCGTGCTGCTGGCGCCAATCGGCAGCACAGAGAATACATTTACCGTGCAGTTTGCGCGGTCGCTGGCCAATTGCGGCAAAAAGGTATTGCTGCTGTATACGGGCATGGCGATGCCGCAGAAGGTTTTGCCGGTTTCCGTAACGCATACAGTCTATGACGTGTTGCAGGGGAAGGCAACGCTGCAGGAAGCTGTGGTGGAGACCAATACGGAAGGGCTTTCGTTTATGGGTGTCAATGGCGACTTGCCGGCTGCGGCTGGCGACCTGCTGGCGTCGGATGCTTTCCAAAAGCTAATGCAGGAATGCAGGGATGCGTATGACTATGTGCTGGTTAGCTGCATGGTACTTCCAAATTCTGCACAGGCGGACACATTGGCGAGCCTCTGCGACGCAACAGTGCTGCTTGTCCGTTATGGCGTGACGCCATACACCACTTTCCAGCAGGCACAGGAACGCCTTCAAGAGGCGGGCGGAAAAGTGATTGGGTTTGTCACCACAAATGTGGAATAAGGGCTTATAACGTTTTACAATCATTTGAAGAGACAAAATGGGCTTGTCATAGAATGAAAATTCTGAGGCAGGTCCGTTTTTTGTTGCCTTTAGGTTTTCATCACGTACAAAAATAAAACGAGGTTAGGAACCCTTTTGGGACCTAACCTCGTTATTTTAGCCATGATGACGGATGTCCCGGCGTTTTTGATGTACACAGTCGAAAGCACACCCGGCGCAGTTTGCACAGCAGCCAGAACAGCCGCCGCAGGAATGCCCCCGATGCCGCCACATGTAACGAACAGCCAGAACCGCCAACACAATGATTCCACCAACAATTATCCAATCCAAACTATGCGTGGCGTTCCACTCCTTTCAGACAAACAGATTGCCTACGTTATAGACGACAAATGCGATCAGCCAGGCCACAGCAGTCTGGTAAACGACCACGCACGCTGCCGAAACTCCAGAATGCATTTCGCGGCGTACCGAGTTGATGGCTGCGACGCAGGGAGAGTAGAGCAGCGTGAATACGAGGAACGCGACCGCTGCCAACGGTGTGAAAATGTTCGCTAGTGCTGCGGGCAGATTGGCGCTGCTGGCACCGGTCAGCACAGCCAGGGTGCTGACCACTGTTTCCTTGGCCGTGAAACCGGACAGCAGAGCCGTACTGGCGCGCCAGTCGGAAAAGCCCAGCGGCGCAAAGATGGGGGAAATCCAACGGCCGATGGTTGCCAGAATGCTGGTGCTGCTGTCCGAGACCGGATTGAGATGCGTGTCAAAAGTTTGCAAAAACCAGATGACAATGGTGGCCACAAAAATCACGGTGAAAGCGCGCTGCAAATAGTCTTTTGCCTTGTCCCAAATCAGCAGAGCGACACTCTTGGTGCTGGGCATCCGGTAATTCGGCAGCTCCATCACAAAGGGGACCGGCTTGCCGTGGAAGAGTGTGTGCTTCATCAACAGGGCGCTGAGCACACCAATTCCCATCCCACCAGCATACAGGCAGATCATGACAAGCGCGCGGTATTTTGGGAAAAATGCCATTGTGAACATCGAGTAAATCGGCAGCTTGGCGCTGCAGCTCATAAACGGCGTCAAAAGAATTGTCATACGGCGGTCGCGATCACTGGAAAGCGTGCGCGTCGCCATGATTGCGGGCACCGAGCAGCCGAAGCCGATGAGCATCGGCACAAAGCTGCGCCCCGAAAGGCCAATTCGGCGCAAAAGCTTATCCATCACAAAGGCGACGCGCGCCATATAGCCGCTGTCCTCCAAAAGGGACAGGAAGAAAAACAACACCACAATGGTGGGCAGGAAGGAAATCACGCTGCCCACACCGGAAAAGACGCCGTCGACCACCAGTGATTCCACTACTGGATTGATACCGTAAGCCTGCAACCCTGTGGCGACCAGCGTGGAAACACCGGCGATCCCCGCGCTCAGCAGATCTGACAGTGCCGAGCCGATCACTCCGAAAGTAAGCCAGAAGATCAGTAACATAATGCCTAAGAAAATTGGAATCGCCGCATATTTGTTTGTCAGCACAGCGTCTATACGCACGCTGCGCCGATGTTCCTTGCTTTCCTTCGGCTTGACGACGCACTGGGCGCAGAGCTTTTCAATAAAGCTATACCGCATGTCGGCCAGAGCGGCCTCGCGGTCCGTTTGCAGCTCGTGCTCCATTTCTGTCACGGAATGTTCCAGCAATTCCTGCTCGTTTTGGTCAAGTGCCAAGGCTTTTGTCATCGGCTCGTCTCCCTCCACCAGCTTGGTGGCGGCAAAACGCGGGGGCACGTCGATGCGCTCCGCATGATCTTCGATCAGGTGCGCCACGGCGTGAATGCATCTATGTACCGGCCCTGTGCAAAAATCCTGGCGCAGGGGCTTTTGCTTTTTGGTCGTTACCATTAGCAACCGGTCGATCAGCTCGTCGATTCCTTCGTTTTTGCTCGCCGCAATCGGAACCACTGGAACGCCCAACGCATTTTCCAATGCCTGAATGTGGATGGTGCCGCCGTTGTTGCGGACTTCGTCCATCATATTTAGACACACAACCATCGGCAGATTCAATTCGATCAGCTGTAAAGTCAGATACAAGTTGCGCTCGATGTTCGTCGCATCCACGATGTTTAGGATACCGTCCGGATTTTCCTTGAGCAGGAAATCCCGTGTCACGATCTCCTCGTTTGTATAAGGGGACAGCGAGTAGATGCCAGGCAGATCCACCACGGTGGCATCCTTGTGCCCCCGGATGGTGCCGGCTTTACGTTCGACTGTGACGCCGGGAAAGTTGCCGACATGCTGGTTGCTGCCGGTCAGCTGGTTAAAAAGTGTCGTTTTTCCGCTATTTTGGTTGCCTGCCAGCGCAAAGATCATGCCGTTCCCTCCAAGGTAATTTTTTCAGCATCCTCCAGGCGCAGCGTCAGTTCATAGCCGCGCAGTTCGATCTGAATCGGATCTCCCATCGGGGCGACCTTGCGGATGCGCACGCGGGTGTGCGGCGTCAGGCCCATGTCCAGCATATGCCGCCGCAATGCTCCTTCGCCGCCAACCTCTTTGATGACCGCCCATTGTCCGATTGGAAGTTGATTGAGTGTCATAATATCCTCCTAAAAGTTAGCCTTAGCTATCTTCTATCATTATATCGGCTGCCTAAAAGTTTGTCAAGCAACTTGTGTAAGGTTGTGAGAACACCATCTCATGCGGTCTGATCGGACAAATTTCCAGGATTTTTATGGGAAATTACAAAAGCATCCGTATGGATTTGAAGGGCAAGGCACATACTTCCTAATGAGAAAGACGGCAAAAAGGAGGTCCCAAAATGGTCAATATACAAAAATGTGTCGTGATCGGCTGTGGATTTGTAGGCGCAAGCACCGCTTTTGCATTGGCGGAAAGCGGACTTTTTAATGAAATGGTGTTACTGGATGCCAATCGCGATAAAGCGGAAGGGGAGGCCATGGACTTGAATCATGGGCTGGCATTCACCCAGCCCATGGAAATTTATTCTGGGTCTTATGCCGACGTCAAGGACGCAGGCGTTATCATCCTTGCGGCAGGCGCCGGTCAGAAACCGGGCGAGACGCGGATGGATCTGGTGCACAAGAATGTCGCCATTTTTCGCTCGATTGTGCCGCAAATCACCCAATACAACCGGGAAGCCGTGCTGCTTGTGGTGTCAAATCCGGTCGATATTCTGACCTGGGCGACACTGCAAATCTCCAAATTCCCGCCGGAGCGTGTGTTGGGCAGCGGCACGGTGTTGGACAGCGCCCGCTTAAAATATCTGCTTGGCCGCCATCTGGACGTCGATCCACGCAGCGTCCACGCTTATATCATCGGGGAGCATGGCGACAGCGAACTGGCGGTTTGGAGCAGCGCCAACATCAGCGGTGTACCGCTGGAGGAGTTCTGTGCGTTGCGCGGTTATCGCGATCACCGTGAGGACCGGCAAAAGCTTTATGAGGAGGTCAAAAACAGCGCCTACCGCATTATTGAGAAGAAAGGCGCGACCTATTATGGAATTGCGCTGGCGGTGCGGCGTATTTGCTCATGTATTGTGCGCGATGAGCACAGCATTTTGCCGGTCAGCAGTCTGGTGCAGGGACACTTTGGTCTGCATGACTTGTGTATGGGCGTTCCGACAATTTTGGGCCGGGCAGGCGTGGAGTGCGTGTTGGATATTTCCATCGATATGCAGGAGCAGGAAGAGCTTTTACAGTCCGCATACACCTTGCAAAGCGTATTGGACACACTTACCTTATAAAATCCCTACAAATTGTATGGCAGAATGGAACGATCGACCAGCGTCCTGTGGAAAAACATGTCACGTTTTTGCCGGGAATTCAGGAAAGAAAAATGGATTTTTATGCGTTTGCCCAAAGTTTTGCAAACGGCATCACGCCTGGCTTTGTTTGTGCTATAATAAAACAATAAGCAAGGGGTAAGGGATGCATGGAAATCTATTGGCCAAAGCATCCCCAGCAGTGGTATCGAGAAGGGGGTTCCCAAATGGTTAGGCATATTGTGCTGTGGAAATTGAAAGATGCAGAAACGGCAAATGCAGCGGGCCATGGAGCGAGCCTGCGCAGCAGGTTCAAGTCTTTGATTGGCGTCGTGGACGGCTTAAAGGCGATCGAAGTGGGCGTTAATTATAAGGCGGGCGATTATGATCTCTGCCTGGTTGCGGATTTTACCGACAAGCAGGCGGAAGAAGCCTACCAACAGCATCCTGAGCATTTGAAGATCAAGCAGATCGTGCACAGCCTTGTCAAGGCTCGAACCGCCTTTGATTACGAGTATTGAAGCAGAAGCAAATAAATTTTAATAGCCAGATGGCCGAAAGCCGCGTCTAGAAAGAAACATGCTTTCCAGATGCGGTTTTCTTTCTTGAAGGCGATTTTCATGAAGCGGGGATGCAGACGCGCAACAGCGTTTGCATCCCCGCTTTTTGCGAAAACGACAATGCTGATGCAGGGGCTTTTGGTGAAAATAGGCCCCATCGTCTGGAAAAGCCAAGGGCGGGAGGTAGTGGCGATGCATATTTGGCGCACGGCCGCATTGCCTGGCGGATAGTTGCCGAGGCTGCCGGATGCAGCGGTTTTCGTCATTGGGAAAAGGTGAGCCTTCCGGTTCTACGTCAGGGGCTTGTTTCATAGGATATAGGGACATCGGAAAGGTGGGACGAGCAAATGGAACAGAAAGAAAAAAATGCGGCGCGTTTTTTGGAGGCAGCGGGGGTGCTGTGTCCGCGCCTGTCAAAGGTACTGAAAGCGTTGCCCGTGGATGTGCGGGCGGAAGTGTCAGAAATCCGGCTGCGTGTTGGACAGCCCCTCAGCCTATGGGGCGACGGCAGTACGTGGTTTGTGACGGCGAGCGGCATCGGCCTGACGCCTGCGCATGCAGTGATTGCCAGTCGGGCGGACCTGTCAGAGAGCTTTCGCATTTTGTGCAGCTACTCGATCTATAGCCATCAAGAACAGATCCGTGCGGGCTATGTCACACTGCCCGGCGGGCACCGGGCCGGCATTGGCGGCACGGCAGTGCTGAAAAACGGGGAAATCGCCGGCATGCGCGATATTACTTCTTTGAATATTCGTATTGCACGCCAAGTGGAAGGCTGTGCAGACGCGCTGCTTCGGCGGCTTGGCTCTCTGGAAGGCGGGCTGTTATTGGCCGGGCCGCCTGCTTCCGGAAAAACGACCCTTCTGCGAGACATTGCGCGGCAGCTGTCCGGCGGAACGCACGGTCCTGTGCATAAGGTCACTGTGGTGGATGAGCGCGGCGAGCTTTGCGGCGCACACCAGGGCGTTTACGGAAATGACCTTGGCCCCTGCTGCGATGTGCTTGACGGGTTTCCGAAAGCGGAGGGCATGCTCCTGGCGGTGCGTTCTTTGTCGCCCGAATATATCATTTGCGACGAGCTGGGCGGCGCGCGTGAGGCGGCGGCGTTGACGGAAAGTGTGAATGCCGGCGCCTCTGTGGTTGCCAGCATTCATGCGGGCAGTCTGCGGGGATTGGCGGCCCGGCCGCAGGTTTGGCCGTTACTCGAAAGCGGCGCATTCGCATATGTTGCACTGCTGGATAAGGGCCGGCCCGGCCGGGTGCGCGATGTGGTCAAGGCAGGTGATCTGTTTGCTCAAGGTGTTGGGCGCGGTGCTCTTGGTGTTGGCGGGAGCGGGGGCGGGGTACCTGCAATCGCATAAATTGCGTCGGCGCAAAGAACGTCTTCGCACATTTCTGGAGTTTCTCTCCGCTGCGCGCACGGAGATCTCTTATGCGGCGCTGCCAGTGGAAGAAATTCTGGATCGCCATGGCCAAAACCTCGATTTTCTGGCACCCTATTTTGCGGCCCGCACAGCGGGCGCCCCTTTTTTGCAGGCATGGGACAAGGCGGTGCATTCGCCGCTTCTGACGCAGGAAGACCGTGCGGTTGTCTCTGGCTTTGGCGAGGGCTTCGGGGCCAGCGATACCGAGGGGCAGATGGCGCATTGCGGACTTTATATGGATTTGACGCGCAAGCTGCTTGCGGGCGCGGAGGAGGACTGCGCGCGCAAATGCAAGCTATACCAGATGCTGGGAATCTGCGGTGGGGCAGTAGCGGCGCTTGTTATCATTTGAATACCGCGGAGGGGACGTATATGGACGTGGATTTGATCTTTAAAATTGCCGCAGTGGGCATCATCGTCGCGGTGCTCAATCAGCTTTTGATGCGCTCTGGCCGGGAGGAGCAGGCCATGATGACGACCCTGGCGGGCCTGATCGTGGTGTTGATGATGATCGTTCAGCAGATTGACGGGCTCTTCCGCGCCATCAAAGCGACGTTTGGGTTATAGTCATGCAGATCGTTGGAATTGCCGGGGTGGCGATTTTGGCGGCGGTCATCGCCGTCATGCTGCGCCGGGGAACCGGAGAATATGCCATGGTGCTGCGGCTGGCGGCGGGGGCGCTGATCTTGCTGCTGATTTTGCAGGCCGCAGCGCCTGCGCTCCAGCAGATCAATCGTCTGTTGGAATTGGCGGGAATCGACAGCACCTATGCGGGCATCCTGTTTCGCACGCTGGGCGTGACATTTCTGACCCAATTTGCGGCGGATGCCTGCCGCGATGCGGGCGAAAATGCCCTGGGCAGCAAAGTGGAGCTGGCGGGCCGCGTGAGTATCCTGGTGCTGGCGCTGCCGCTCTTTGCCAAGGTCGCCTCCATTGCCGCGGGGCTTATCGGAAAGTAGGGATGTATCAATGTCAAGGGAAAGCCCATGCCGCCAGCCGCCCGCCTGGCGCCGCGCCATGGAAATGCATCTGTCGGTGCAGAAATGCCGCCGCACGGCGTTTTGTCGGATCGCACTGGCGGCGGGTGTGTTGGTGCTTCTTTTGCTTGTTTGCTGCCTGTCCGCTGCAGCGGAAGATGCGGCGGAGAAATCGGACAGGCAGGCCTATTACAATAGCCAGGTGGAATCCAGCGGTGCGGATGAATTGCCCGGCAAACTTCCGACAGAAACCCGCAGCGCCTTGTCTGGAATGGGGATTCAGGGAGATGACTTCCAGAGCATCGGCCAGCTGACGCCACAGCGCTTTTTCCAGACGGTGTTTGGCTTGGCAGGCACAGAGGGCAAGAGTCCGCTCAAGGCTGCCGCGGCCAGCATAGCGGTGATGCTCCTGTGTGCGATGATCGACGCCATGAAGCTGACCTTTGGCGAGCGGCCGCTCGGCGGAGTCGTCGGCATCGTGGGGACTTTGTGTGTCAGTGTTGTCATTGTCCAGCCTATTGTGGAGGTGCTGGTGCGCGCGGCTGGGGTGATCCGGTCTGCGTGTATCTTTTCCGTGGCAGCGGTACCGGTTATGGCGGGGGGGGGTGCGGGCGCATGGTCGGGGATCCTTGCGGCGCTGGGCCGCCCGGCTTCGGCCGCATCGATGCAGCTTTTGCTCACAACGTCCGGTAATGTGCTGCAGGTACTTTCTGCCCAGTTGTTTGCGCCGGTTTTGCAGGTGCTGCTGGCCCTATCGGTCGTCTCGTCTGTTTCGCCGGATGTGCGTCTGGATGGCATTCTCAAATTTGTCTCGAAAGCGGTCAAGTGGCTTTTGGGACTCTCGATGACGCTCTTCAGCAGCCTGGTCAATACCGGCGCAGACACCCTGGCCGGGCGTGCGGCGCGGTTTGTGGTGAGCAGCTTCGTGCCGGTGGTCGGCGGGGCACTAAGCGAAGCTATGCGCACGGTCGGCGGCTGCGTTGAAATGCTGCGTGGCGGCGTTGGCGCGTTTATCCTGCTGGCGTTGGTCGTGTTGTTTTTGCCAAGCCTTTTGAGCTGTCTGTTGTGGATGCTGACGCTGCACGCATGCGCCGCCATCAGCGGGATTTTCGCTCTGTCGGAAATGACACGTCTGCTGCATGCCTGTGCAGAGGTTCTGGAGATTCTTCTGGGCATTCTCCTGTGCTCCATGACCGTGCTGATCGTATCGGGCGTGGTGCTCATGATGATGGGAGGGGGAAGTACAAGCGCATGAAAGCATGGGCTGCGGGCATTTGCGCCCTGGCGGTGGCGGCGGCGATGATCTGTCTGCTGTCGCCGGGGGGAAATCTTGCAAAAATGCTGCGGCTGGTGGTCGGCGCGCTGACCCTGTGCGTGGTGGTCGGCCCACTTTTGCAGCTGGTGCCAAAGCTCTCTGGCGCCGTCCAGCAGAGTGAGCCAGTTTCCTCCACAACCTCGGATTTTTCCGCAGCGGTCCGGCAGCAGACCATCAGCGCCATGGAACAGAAAGTGGAACAGGTTGCAGGCCAGCGATTGCAGGCCGCGGGAATCACTTATCAAAAAATTGAGGCGGAGATGGATACTTCGTCGGACTCGGACATACATATCAATAAGGTCGTGGTGACGCTGCCGCCGGGTAGCTCGGCAAATGAGACCCAAACACTGCTGGAGCGCGACCTTGGCGTCACAGTGGAGGTGAAGCACAGTGGAGGATAAAGGCGGCGGAAAAACAGGTCTTTTTCAAAAATTGGCGCAAAGCGACAATGCGCGCAAGCTCATTCTGGTGATAGGGGCGGCCGGCATTTTGCTGATTTTACTTTCCAGTCTGTTCGGAGGAAAAAGCGCCCAAACAAAAGCCAAACAGGCGGATACGTCCGCGTCTTCCGCCAGCGCAGAACAATCCAGCAGCGACTATGCTGCACAGCTGGAGGCGAGCCTGACCGATGTGATCCGGCGCATCCAGGGCGCTGGAGAACCACACGTGCTGGTTACTTTAGAGGAAGGTGCGGCTCAGGTTTACGCGACAGAAGAAAAGCGCTCGACACAGCAGGACACGGGTTCTGGCGGGCAAAACGCCGATACCACGGAAAACAGCTATCTGATCGTTAAAGACGCAGATGGGTCTGAACATGCCCTGGAGGTGACACAGCGGCAGCCAAAGGTACAGGGCGTGGTGGTGACGTGCCCGGGCGCTTCCCAGCCGTCTGTGCAGCAGGCAGTGATCGACGCCGTTTCCACAGCCGCAGGAATCAGTAGCGCAAAGGTCTGTGTCGTGGCGTCGAACGGATAGCGCATACAGATGCCAAGCGCATCGATAACATGGAATGGAGGAATACACATGAAGATGCAGAAACGCCAGGTTGTGTTGGCTGCGCTGGTGGTGGCGCTGGGTGCGGCGGGTTTATCTCCACTGGCGGTTTCTCAACTTCCAACGT
>OBVO01000578.1_pt1 | contig 21113 bp, 16 predicted proteins | sample 1495151 | NCBI WGS metagenome assembly OBVO01 (sample SAMEA2580019, study PRJEB22360) | human gut metagenome | reverse complement strand
TCTTTCATCTGTGCCTCATCGTATGTCGGCCAGCCTGCTTTGAAGATTGTCTCTGTATGTCCAAGCTGCTCCCACATCTCCTCTGCAAAATGAGGTGCAAATGGAGAAAGCAGGACTGCGATCGTCTCCAGAGTTTCTTTATCGATTCCGCCTTCTTTCTTTGCGATCTCGATAAACTTGTTATTGTACTCCATAAATCCGGAGATAACGGTATTCAGGCTGAAGCTCTCCAGACGCATGGTGATATCTGCTACCATTCTGTGGCGCTGTTTAATCATCTCTTTTGTTGCCTGTACTTCATTTTCTTTGCTGTCTATCAACAGATTCCACAGACGTTTCAGGAAGCGGTTGACACCGTCGATTCCACGGTCATCCCACTCTGCATCCAACTCCGGCGGTCCCACGAATAATTCATACATTCTCAGAGAGTCACATCCGTAGTTGCGTACCAGATCATCCGGAGATACGACATTTCCTTTGGACTTACTCATCTTGATTCCATTCTTTCCTGTGATCATTCCCTGGTTGAACAGCTTGTGGAATGGTTCATCAAAGTCTACAACTCCGATGTCATGCAGGAATTTTGTATAGAAACGAGAGTACAGAAGATGCAGTACCGCATGCTCTACACCACCAATATACATATCTACCGGAAGCATCTCGTCCGCTTTTTCTCTGGAAACCAGTTCTTTGTCATTGTGGCTGTCCACATAACGCAGGAAGTACCAGGAAGAACCAGCCCACTGAGGCATGGTATTTGTCTCACGTTTTGCGTCTTTTCCACAAACCGGACACTTGCAGTTTACCCACTCTTCGATTCCGGCAAGCGGAGATTCTCCGGTTCCTGTCGGTTCATAAGAATCTACATCCGGCAGACGCAGCGGCAGTTCTTCTTCCGGTACCGGCACTGCTCCACATTCCGGACAGTGTACAATCGGAATCGGCTCTCCCCAGTAACGCTGACGGGAGAATACCCAGTCACGCAGCTTATAGTTTACAGTTGCTTTTCCAATTCCACGCTCTTCAATGATATGTGGAGCTTCTTTCTTGAGAACGGCTGATTCCATTCCGTTCCACTCTCCGGAATTGATCATAGTTCCAACAGCATCTGTGTATGCCTCTTCCATATTTTCGATTTCCTGTCCGTCTTTTGCAATGACCTGAATGATCGGGATCTCGAATTTTTTTGCAAATGCAAAGTCACGGTCATCATGTGCAGGTACACACATAATTGCTCCTGTACCATAATCTGCCAGTACATAATCAGACAACCAGATCGGTACTTTTGCACCGTTGATCGGATTGATCGCATAACTTCCCGTAAACACACCTGTCTTTTCCTTATCCTGCATACGGTCTACGTTGGACTTCATGGAAGCATCATAAATATACTGCTCCACCGCTTCTCTTGTCTCGTCTGTCGCAAGTTCTTTTGCAAGTGCATGTTCCGGCGCAAGTACCATGAATGTTGCACCGTGTAAGGTATCCGGACGTGTTGTATAAACGGTGATCTTGTCGTCTCTTCCATCCACCTGGAAATCTACTTCTGCACCGTAAGATTTTCCGATCCAGTCAGCCTGCATTTTCTTTACTTTTTCCGGCCAGTCCAGTTTGTCGAGATCGTTCAAAAGACGGTCTGCATATTTTGTGATACGCAGCATCCACTGACGCAGATTTTTCTTTGTAACATCTGTTCCGCAACGCTCACATTTTCCATTCACAACCTCTTCGTTTGCCAGACCTGTTTTGCAGGATGGACACCAGTTGATCGGGAACTCTTTCTCATATGCCAGGCCCTCTTTGAACATTTTTACAAAAATCCACTGTGTCCATTTATAGAAATTCGGATCTGTTGTATTAACTTCCATATCCCAGTCATATAATGCTGCAATCTCATTGATCTGACGCTTGATGTTTGCTACATTCTCTGCTGTAGATTTTGCCGGATGAACCCCCATCTTGATCGCATAGTTCTCTGCCGGAAGTCCAAATGCATCCCATCCCATTGGATGTACAATGTAATATCCCTGCTGTAACTTATAACGGCTCCATACATCAGAAATTACATATCCTCTCCAATGTCCGACATGCAGACCGTTTCCTGACGGATACGGGAACATATCCAGACAATAATATTTTTCTTTTTTCTCTCCGTTGTCCCTGAATCTTGGATTTACCGGATTTTCCTGCCATTTATCATGCCATTTTTTCTCGATTGCTTTGTGGTTGTAAACAATTTTTGCACCCATTTCGCATATCCTCCTTTGATTTCTAAAAAAGCCTTTTCATCTCAATTAAGAGACGAAAAGGCTTTTATCTTCCGTGGTACCACTCTTCTTCATCTGCAAACATACAGATGCACTCATTGCTTCTGTAACGGGAAGGCCCGCTTTTTCCTACTTTTCCATCCTGGGTGTTCAGAAAAAGAACTCCGAGGGGAGTTGGGAGAACGCTGTTTCCTGCCTCGCACCATCCGGCAGGTCTCTGAAAAACCTCAGACTCTTACTATTCCTCATCAACATTTCTTTCATATGTTTTCTTATTATAAAAAGAATCATAAAATAAGTCAAGTAGATTTCTTTGATTTTCCACTTATTTCATTCTGCCAAAATAATCTTTTGTTTCTTTCACCACTACGTTGCTAAGCGCTAGCAGTGCAATCAGGTTTGGAAGCGCCATCAACGCATTGAAAATATCTGCAATGTTCCATACTGCTGCAACAGTCATATACGGTCCGATAAATACTGCCAGAATGTACAGCCAGCGATATGTCATTACAACTTTCTTGTTCCGATTGAAGAGATACTCCATACAACGCTCCCCATAATAATTCCATCCAAGAATCGTTGTAAATGCAAAAAATACCAGACAGATCATCAATACAAAAGATGCAATTGCCGGTGGGAATGGCAAGCCTTTCTGAAATGCCGCCATGGTGATCTCCACCCCTTCCAGATTCGGATCGTTCCAGCTTCCTGCCAAAACAACAGAAATTCCGGTCATTGTACAAATAACAATGGTATCAATAAATGTTCCAGTCATAGAAACCAATCCCTGACGCGGGGAGCGTTCCGGTTCTTTTGTCACTGCTGCTGCCGCCGCGATCGGTGCACTACCAAGACCTGCCTCATTCGAAAAGATTCCCCTTGCGATTCCTTTCTGCATTGCCACTATCATTGTTCCCATTGCACCACCTGCTAGGGCACTTCCGGTAAACGCAGATTTCACGATCGTTGCAAGGGCTGCCGGGATTTCTGTAATGTGTGTGACCATAATGATCAATACAAATACGACGTACAGAACTGCCATAAACGGAACTACAATTTCCGATACTTTTGCAATTCGCTTCAATCCGCCAATCACAACAAGACCAACACAAACGGTCAAAATAATACATGTGATCACAGTTGCCCAGGAATATGTATTTCCGAACATCTGCACTGCATTTTCAGTATTCGGGTCAAAGAAATTTTTTACTGCAGATGCTATACTGTTCACCTGAGTAAATGTACCAATTCCAAACAATCCAACTCCGGCTCCGAAAAATGCGAATATTTTTGCCAGCCAGCGCCAGTTTTTTCCCATTCCATTTTCAATATAATAAAACGGTCCCCCCAGAACATGTCCATCCTGATCAATGGTACGATATTTGATTGCAAGCAGTCCCTCTGCATACTTGGTCGCCATTCCAAAAAAAGCCGCTACAACCATCCAGAACAATGCTCCCGGACCGCCTGCTGCAAGCGCAGTGGCAACCCCTGTGATATTGCCGGTTCCGATCGTTGCGGAAAGCGCCGTGCAAAGTGCTCCAAAACTGGTCACTTCTCCATGGCCGTCATCTTCATTTTTCACCATGAATCTGAGTGCTTTCGGCAGGTGCCGAATCTGAAGTCCGCCAAGGCGAACGGTTAAATAGATACCTGTTGTCAGAATCAATATAATAAGCGGCAGTCCCCAGATACGGTCATCCACCCATTTGATTGCTGTGTCGATTTGACTGTAGATTTGTGCTAACATACTTTCTTTCCTCCATCCTTTTGCCTGAGAGATTCTCAGCAAAACCGCATCCAGATTATGCGTCTGCTGATTACACCTTCGGCGCTCTTTTTTCAGAGACTCTCCTGAGTTTAGTGTTTTACAACGCTAAAGCAAAGAATAACATGGTTTTGAAAAGAATGCAAGCCATTTTCTGATTTTCCATTTTAGAAAAACTAATCAATGTTTATAAGTAAGATGCAGAGGGAATACAGACACTGCTCCCTCTGCTTTTTTCTATCCCAACGCCACATCCAGAATCATCATCAGTGTGAACCCTGCTGCAACACCGATTGTTCCTACATTGGTATGTTTTCCGTTTTGTGCCTCCGGAATCAACTCTTCCACTACAACATAAATCATAGCGCCTGCCGCAAAGGAGAGAAAATATGGCAGAAGCGGAACTACAAGCCCCGTCAGCCAGATTGTCAGAAATGCGGCGATCGGCTCTACAATCCCTGACAGTGTTCCATACACAAACGCCCTCAGTTTTGTAATTCCCTGTGCCCTTAACGGCATGGAAATAATCGCTCCCTCCGGAAAATTCTGAATGGCGATTCCAGCAGACAATACAAATGCTCCTGTCATTGTTATCAGTACATTATCCGAAAGAACTCCGGCAAAGGTCACACCCACTGCCATCCCTTCCGGAATATTGTGCAGCGTCACTGCGAGCATCAACATTGTTGTTTTTCGAAGTGATGCCTGAATCCCTTCCGGCTCCAATTCCTGAAAGTGCTGGTGAGGTGTCACCGTGTCCAGCAAAAGCAGAAAACCAATTCCAAGCAGAAACCCTGCCGATGCAGGAATCCATGCAATCTGTCCGCCTTCCTCCGCCATCTCGATGGCCGGGATCAAAAGCGACCAGACAGATGCTGCGATCATGACACCCGAAGCAAATCCGAGCAGACCTTTCTGCAGCTTTTCATTCATCTCTTTTCTCATGAAGAATACCATTGCTGCGCCAAGAGTTGTTCCTGCAAACGGCAGTAAAATTCCAAGTATTACATCCAAATTCATATGTTTCTCCCTTTCGTAATTCTTTTTTTCGATATGTTATCCTATGCTCAGGAGAAGACTTTGGTTCCGTTTAAATGCACATGGAAAAAGAATCCTTATACCGATGCCGTGATCAGTTTCTTTCCGGCTGCCCGGCATTCCTCCAACGCAGCATCATCCGGCGTCTCGTTTGCGATCACACCTTCTTCACAGATCAGATGTGCTCCCGCCTCTTCCATTCTCTGGCACCAGTCACGCATCCACTCTCCGTCACCCCAGCCGTAAGACCCAAACAAAAGTAGCTGCTTACCGGAGATCATCGGCTCCAGTTCTTCCACGAACGGCTCCATTTCGCTGTCTTCCAACTGCTCTGCTCCCATAGACGGGCAGCCGAGCGCAATTTTATCAAATTTTGAAATCGTATCCGCATCTGTCTGTCCAACCTCACATACCTCCGCGGTTCCTCCTGCTGCCTGAATCCCTTCTGCGACCGCCTGTGCCATTGCCTCTGTATTTCCTGTTCCACTCCAATATACTACTGCTGCATTCATGTGAATTCCTCCTTCATTATTGTGCGATTTCCCGGATACTTTTTCCGGCTAAAAATTCTCTGACCACTCCTTCTTTGGCCTGATCATAAGACTTGAAAATCATTTTTGCCCTGGACGGATTACTATATACTTTCCAATATCCGATCATAAGATACTTTCTTCCTTCATTTTGAATAAATCCTTCCACATCTTCCTTCGGATACCCTAAAAACACTCCGATTTCATGGGGAAATCCCAGTTTTCTGCTGCTTATCTGCCTCACTCTTTGAGCCAGTCTTTTGAGCATCTCATCCAGATTCTGCATATGATACCCATATGCCTCAAGCAGCCGCTGATTGTCAGGCAGCATCAGATGATACTCCAACTCACTCCGTCTGAAAAAGAAAACAAGACATCTGCTGTCCCTGCAGGACAGAATTCGATATTCTACCTCTGTCTCTTCAAAAATCTCCTGCAGCTCCTCACACATTTTCTGTTCCATTGTGATCACGCTGGATATCTTGATCCCCTTTAAAAAGGGGGCGCACTGCAGCGCAACCTGAAACCTGGCTTTTAGTTTTATATCTTCATTTTTGAAAAAATAAGACAATGTTTCCGATGACATATGAGCCTCCTTAAATGATTATGATTCTCAATTAGTTTGATATTACCATGTCCTACTCTCAATTTCAACATTTGTTATTGAGAAGTTTTCTCATTATATTTTTCTGAATATTTATCTGCATTTTTATTATTTTTTTATTGTTTGAGAACCTTGTTTGGTGTATAATAAATTTAAGTTATTTGAGCAGAAAGAAGTCTCAAAATACATACAAAAAGGAGAGATTTGCCATGGTAAATTTAATTACAGGACCGAAAGGAACCGGAAAAACACAGCAGATGATTGAGCTTGCTAATGAAAAGGTCAAAACATCTAACGGAAACGTCGTATTTATCAAAAAAAGTCATCGCAACACTACTACTTTAGACTTCGGTGTACGTGCAATCTGCATGGAAGACTATCCTGATATTCTGACAATGGATGAATTTATCGGTTTTCTCTACGGTATGGTAGCAGGTAATCATGATATTGATACCATCTTTATTGACAGCGTATTAAAACAGGCGGATATTTCTTTAAACAACATTTCTGCATTTATGACCAGTCTGAGTAAAATTTCTGCAGAAAATACTCTTGATTTCTTTATCAGTGTGGGGGCTGAGAAAGAATCCATTCCCGATATAGATTCCGACAATTATAACGTTTTGAACTAATGGGTATGAAAAAAGCGATATTCAGTATTTTTTACTGAGTACCGCTTTTTTATACATTATGGTATATCTGTTTTTATTATTCTTCTGATATTGCCTGCTCTTCGCTTTCCGCTTCTGATTTTTTTGTCTCTTTTGCTTTTTGATCCGGCTCTTCTCCGTTCAAAGAAAGTACAGAATTTGCCCGCTCACCTTCTTTGTATTCTACCGTCACAGTATCACCGACATTGTATTTGATAATATCGATAAAATCAACGACTGAAACATCAAAAATATCATCAGAGCCTTCCAACATGATATAAAAGTGAGAATCTCCGTCTACAACGCCCTGTGCGATCTTTGTGATCTTGGAAGCCAGCGTCTTTACTTCTCTCGTATCTTCCGCCTGCTTCTTGATGCCACTCTCATACATCAGATCATTGTAGTTTTCTTCACACTCACTGACCGTATTTCCAATGGCTACAACCTGATATTTCTGCACATTGACCATGGCATACTTTTTCACCAGTCCGGCATCATCTTTCAGCGCCATAAAATAGGTCGGCTCCCCTGAAATATTCAAAAGCAACGGGAATGCCGCTTTGTATTTTAAGTTCTGCACCTGACCTTCTGCTGAAGACATGGCAGACTCTTCTGTCGCGCCTTCCACTTCATAGAACTTCGTCTCCATCGTACGCTGATTCATCAGAACAAATCCTACATTGGACTGGTCTCCTGTGATCGAAGTCACACCTGTATATACCCATACATCATCATCCAGCGCAAGATAGTTGTATCCTGTCGTCGTATGCAGACAATCCTTCTGTCCCAGCACACTGTTTAAAAATCCATGCTTCAACGTACCATAATAATCATACAGCTGTATCAGCATATCTGCGGAGTACGCCCGGTCGATCCACTCCGGTGCATCTTCGATCTTATAATCTTTCGTCTCACCTGTAATGGCATTACATAAAACCACTCTTCCAACTGTGGTACCTCCAAACAGACCGATATTGAATTTCTTCACCGGGCTGATCCAGTATGGAACTCCGTTGTCATCGATCTCAAAACTTAAGTCATTGAAGATATAAGTCGGATATTTGAACCGGAGATGACGGTAAATATTGCGATTGAAATGATCACTGGTCGTATACTTCATCCCTTCATCCAACTTCACCAGTTCGGTATTCTGTGTCGCCATATCGATCTTGATATATGCCGGAATTCCCTCACTCTGATTCGTGAACCATTTGATCAGGCTGGCATAACGCAGGGGAGATACTCTCACGGGCTGATCCTGGTAGTTGATCTGGCTGTACCAGTCATCTACCTCAAACTGAGAGACCATATCCACCATACTTCCCATCTTTCTGTTTCCCAGGATCGTCGCAGAATCTCTGTCAAGCAGCGGAATCTGATCAAATGAGAGTTCCTCGATATCTTTTGTAAATTCTCCATCCTCTACTTTCATCAGCTTCTGATATTTTTTCGCGTTGACGATCGGAGAAGACAACAGTGTACCTGCTGCATACACGATTACAACTGCGCCAAGAATCCCCAGGATCACTTTCATCCCCTTGGATTCTTTCAGCGCATATCTGTCGAACCGCTTTCTTTTCGCATAGAAAAATGCTGCTGCCACGATCACCACGATCAGAAATATCCAGAACTCCGTAGAATGAATATTGAGTGCCGGCAATGCAACATAATAGTAAATACCGGCAAGAATAACCAATGCCAACACTGCAAGAAGTTTCATTTTACCTTTTTTCATGCTAATTCCCTTTCCTAAAAATAATTTCTACTTTTAAAGTAGTGGGACAATTATAACATCTTCAAAGATAATTCACAATTCTTCTTGCAATTTTTATATCTTTTTAATATTTACCTATGATTTTTCCAACATTTTGTCTTAAAATTTCCGTTTCCAGAGCTCCGGTGCAAGCAGGACAAGACAAGGGAAGATTTCCAGCCGTCCCAGCAGCATATCCGCACAGAATACCAGTTTTGACAGCCAGGAGAACTCAAAGAAATTCTCAACCGGTCCCACCTGTGAAATTCCGGGACCGACATTATTTAAGGTCGTCAGAACCGCACTGACAGAAGTCGCAAAATCATAATTATCGATGGACACGATCAAAACAGAAGATACCAGGATAAGCGCATAACAAATACTGTATACATATACTCCATGAAGGGTCTCTCTGCCTACCTTCTGACCGTTCACAGTCACCACCGTCACTGCTTTAGGATGCAGAATCCGCTTGATTTCCTGCTTTACGCTCTTGCAGAGGATCAGAATTCTCGACACCTTCATTCCTCCACCTGTCGATCCGGCACAAGCTCCGATGATCATGGTGACCAGCAAAATGGTTTTAGAAAATTCCGGCCATAAATTAAAGTCCGCAGTGTAGAATCCCGTTGTCGTGATCACCGCTGCCACCTGAAAACTTGAATACCGGAATGCACTTGCCACACTGCCGTATATATGATAAATATTGCCTGTGATCATCAATATTGCCACAGCGATCACACCAAGATAGGTGCGTGCTTCTTCATTTTTTAATGCACTCTTCCAGTTTTTCATGTAAATTGCAAAATAAATATTAAAATTGATCCCAAACAAAATCATAAATACAGTGATAACCCCGTCAATATACGCACTGTCATAATAGCTCACACTTGCATTTCTGTTGGAAAATCCACCGGTTCCGGCAGTACTGAATGAATGAATCAGTGCGTCATAAAGGTTCATTCCGCCAAATAAAAGGAAAATTACCTCTGCCATTGTCAGAATCAGATACATCAGATACAGAATTCTCGCCGTACTGCGTGCCTTCGGGACAAGCTTGTCTGCTTCCGGTCCCGGTACTTCCGCGCGCATCAGATACATGGATCCGTCATCATCCAGACTCAAAAGTACCATAACAAATACCAAAACTCCCATTCCGCCGATCCAGTGTGTCAGCGCTCTCCAAAACAACATTCCCTGCGGAAGCGCCTCGATATCCGTCAGAATTGTAGAACCTGTTGTTGTAAATCCGGAGACTGTCTCAAAAAAGGCATCCAGATAATCTGGAATCGAACCGGAGATAAAAAACGGCAGTGCACCGAACAGTGACCACAAAATCCAGGCAATCCCGACCAGTGCAAGCCCTTCTTTTCCATAAATACTCGTATCTTTCGGTTTTTTTCTGCCCGCCAGCAGAAAAATAATGAGCAGAATGGCCGCTGTTAATAAAAATGCAATTCCGCTTTGCTCTCCATACAAAAAAGAAACAAACGCTGGCACCAGAAGCAGAAGTCCTTCCACTCCCAACATTCTGCCTATCATATAAACAATCATTCTATTATTCATCTCGTTACCTCTTCACCAAAATATCGTCCAGATCCCGGATCTGTTTTGTCATGGTGATAATAACTACACTGTCACCTACCTGAATACTGTCATCTCCGTTTGGAATAATGATCTTTCTTCCCCGCGCAATGCAGGCAATGATATTGTTCACTTTCAGATTCAGATCTTTAAGAGGCACTCCCGTATACGCATTCTCCGATTTGATAATAAATTCCAGCGCCTCCACTCTTCCATCCAGTAGCTGGTACATGGTCTCCACATTTGCACTGCACTGAGAATTTCTTCTCGCCCGCACATAACCAAGAATGGCATCAGCAGTCGCTGTTTTAGCAGATACAATACTGTCGAGTCCAAGTTCATCGATCATCATGGCTCTGCGGTCCTCATTGATCTTTACGATCACCTTGGATACACTCTGCTTAGAAGCAAACAAAGACATGATGATGTTCTCTTCATCCATTCCTGTCAGTGCAATAAAAGCATCTGTTTTTTCAATCCCCTCTTCTATCAGCAGATCATGCTCCGTCGCATCGCCATTGATGATGGTTGCTTGTGGAAGAAGTTCACAGAGCTCTTCACAGCGCTCTCTGTTTCTTTCGATGATCTTGACATTCATCCCCAGATTACACAACTGGCTTGCCAGATAGTAGGCCACTCTCCCCCCACCGCAGATCATTGCATTTTTAATCTTCTCTTTTCGCAGGGCAATCTTCTTGAAGAACTGCTCCATATTCTGATGAGAAGCCGCAATATGCAACTTGTCTCCTGCTTTTAAAATATAATCTCCATCCGGAATCAAAACCGTTTCTCCGGATTCGACTGCACATACCAGCACCTGAACCTGAAAACGTGCATATAATTCAGACAAAGACAATCCTTCCAGTTTTCCGCAGTGAATCGGAAATTCAACAAGTTCCACCCTTCCTTTTACGAAAGTCTCTACCTTACTTGCATCCGGAAACAGCAGCAGACGGGTAATATCCCCCGCAACGATCAGTTCCGGATTTACTACCATACTCAAATGGAGGTCCTTTTTCAGAAAATCAATCTGTTTATAGTAGATCGGATTTCTTACCCGGGCAATCGTATGCCGTGCGCCCAGCCTTCTCGCGATCAGACAGCTGAGCATATTGCACTCGTCCGTAGAAGTGCAGGCAATCACCAGATCTGCATGCGGTACATCCGCCCTCTGCTGAACCTCCACACTGCCGCCTTCTCCCACAACACAAAAAACATCCATTCTTTCAATGGATTTTCGCAGTTTTTCTTCATTATTATCGATCAATATAATATCGTACTTTTCTGATGACAGTTGTTTTGCCAGTTTATAACCAACCTTGCCGTCGCCTATGATTACAATTTTCATTGGTTCCCTAAGTCCTCTCTGTTTTCACATTCTTCTTTTCAAAACGTGTTCTATTATACCACCTTAATACCACACACACAATTTTAATACTATTTTTATATTTTTTCCACGTTTTGCATAATTTTTTTCTGTTTTCTCCGCCAAAAAAGACCTTTCCTACAACAAAATCATTGATTTTTGCAGAAAAGGTCTTTTTCTAATTTTCTATTCTATTTTTCTTCCGCTGCTCTTGCTGCGATTTCCTTCTCCTGTACATCCGAAGGTGCCTGCTCATATCTTGCAAACTGATACTCATAAGTACCTCTTCCTCCTGTCATGGAGCGAAGCACTGTACAGTATCCAAACAGTCCTGTCATCGGAATGTCTGCTTCTATGATCTGTTTGCCGCCGCTTACAGGTGTCATGCCAAGGACACGTCCTCTCCTCTTATTCAGATCACCCATAACATCTCCTGTATAGTCGTCCGGCACTGTCACTTTCAAGGATGCGATAGGCTCCAGAAGAACCGGTCCCGCTTCCATAAAGCCTTTCTTAAATGCCTGGATCGTAGCTGTCTTGAATGCCATCTCCGAAGAATCTACCGGATGGGGATGGTAAGATCCATCGTAAAGAACTGCTTTGACTCCGACTACCGGATATCCTGCGAGAGGACCTTTTACCACAGAGTCCTGAAGTCCTTTTTCTACAGCCGGGAAGTAGTTCTTCGGAACAGCGCCGCCTACCACTTCTTCTTCAAATACATAAGGAGTCTCCAGATCACCAGATGGTTCAAACCGCATCTTTACATGTCCGTACTGACCATGTCCGCCGGACTGTTTTTTGTATTTTGTGTCCACATCCGATTTCTTACGGATTGTCTCACGGAACGCCACTTTCGGTGTCTCCAGTTTAATTTCTACTTTATATCTGGCTGCCAGTTTGCTGGCTGCGATTTCCAGGTGCTGATCTCCCATACCGTAAAGAAGAGACTGTCTGTTCTCACTGTCATTGACTGCTCTGAGTGTCACATCCTCTGCCATCATCTTCTGCAGTGCCTGAGATACCTTGTCTTCATCCCCTTTTGTCAGAGTCTTGTATCTCATATAGGTATATGGAACCGAATAATCTGTTCTGGAATATGTAATCGGCGTATTCTTTATCGAAAGAGTATCTCCTGTCTTTGTACTTCCAAGCTTTGCGATTGCTCCGATATCTCCTGCAAACAGTTCGGAAACTTCTGTCGGTTTGTTTCCGCACATCGTATAAAGCTTGCCCGGTTTTTCCTCGGCATCCGCATCTGCATTGTAAAGTACGTCATCCCCTTTGAGTACACCGGAGCATACCTTTACAAATGAATACTTTCCGATAAACGGATCTACCATTGTCTTGAATACATAGGCAGATTTGGCCTTTGAAAAATCATAATCAGCCTCGTAGATCTCACTCTTTGTCCTGTGGATACCCGCACAGCTTCTCTTATCCGGACTCGGGAAGAAACGCACGATATCAGAAAGCAGATTGGCAACACCCTGTGCCTGTACATTGGATCCCATAGCAACCGGAACGATGTCCCCATCCATCACTTCCGTACGCATGGCTGCACGGATCTCTTCAATTGAAAATTCGTCTCCCTCAAAGTAACGATCCATAAATTCTTCGCTCGTCTCCGCAACTGCCTCCATCAGAGAATCTCTCAAAATCTTCAGGTTCGGAAGACAATAATCCGGAATCTCGCACTCTTCTCTCTGTCCGATTCCTGTATAACGTCTGCCGGCATTTTTAATAATGTTGATATATCCGACCAGCTTTTCGTTCTCACGGATCGGCTGGAAATGCGGCGCGATTTTCTTACCATATCTGACAGTCAGATCTTCCACAACCTGGCGGAAACTTGCGTCGTCCATATCCATCTCTGTCACATAGACCATACGCGGCAGGTTGTACTTGTCACAAAGCTCCCACGCTTTTTCTGTACCAACCTGTACACCGGCTTTTCCGGAAACCACGATAACTGCCGCATCTGCTGCACTCACTGCTTCTTCTACTTCGCCGACAAAATCAAAATATCCCGGTGTATCCAGAATATTGATCTTTGCCTTTTCCCACTCGATCGGGATCAGGCTCGTGCTGATCGAGAATCCGCGCTTCTGCTCTTCTTTATCAAAATCACTGGTCGTATTGGACTCGGAAATCTTTCCCATACGACTGACTGCTCCTGATACATAAAGCATCGCCTCTGCAAGACTTGTTTTGCCGCTGCCACCGTGGCCAAGCAATACTACGTTTCTAATCTCATCCGTTCTGTAAACCTTCATAGTGCTGCCTCCTTATGTTGTTATTCTCTTCATGTTCCGGCAGCTGTTCTGCCGACTCACGTGCTATGTGTATATTGTACTAAAATTTTATATAAATTACAACTATTTTATTTATTTTTAACAACTTGTTTCTAATTTACTTTTACGAGTTAAAATGCTAAAATATTCTATATGTGCTTCTTGGGATCGCAGCTTCCCATCAGCCAGTTTATTTAGAAAGGACATCAAACTATGCAGACAAAAACAAGCACTACCATCGGATTTATCGGGCTGGGACTAATCGGCGGTTCTATCGCCAAGGCAATCCGCCAGTATTATCCGGACTATCAGATCCTGGCTTTTGATAAAAGCAGAGAAACACTTGCACTGGCCATGCAGGACGGAACGATCGACATCTCCTGTACTGCCATTGACGAACAGTTCTCTCACTGTTCCTATCTTTTTCTCTGTGCGCCGATTTCTTACAATAATGCGTATTTATCTCAGTTAAAGGATTTGATCCATCCGGATTGCATCCTGACAGATGTCGGCAGTGTAAAGACTGCGATCCATGAGGAGATTACCCGGCTTGGTCTGGATGCAAATTTCATCGGAGGACATCCTATGGCAGGTTCCGAAAAAAGCGGATTTGCCAATTCCAAGGCTCATCTGATTGAAAATGCATACTACATTTTGACGCCGTCTGACAAAGTCTCTTCTGAGAAGCTGGAGGACTCTTCTGAGAAGCTGGAGGATTACCGCTGTTTTGTACAGTCTCTGAAGGCGCTACCGATCGTGCTTGACTACCGGCTGCATGATACGGTCACCGGAACCATCAGTCATCTGCCGCACATCATTGCCTCCTGCCTGGTCAACTTCGTAAAAAGTACGGATACAAAAGAGGAACTGATGAAACTTCTGGCTGCGGGCGGTTTTAAAGATATTACAAGGATTGCATCTTCTTCTCCGATCATGTGGCAGCAGATCTGCCTGAAAAATAAAGATAATATCTCCCGGATCCTGGACGCTTATATCGAAGAACTGAACCGCGCAAAAATTTCCATTGATGCCGGCAATGAACGGGAATTATTTTCATTCTTCGAATCATCCAGAGACTACCGGAATTCCATGCCGGATCACTCTGCAGGACCGATCAAAAAGATTTTTGCCCTGTACTGTGACATTATCGATGAAGCCGGAGGAATCGCGACCATTGCCACGATTCTGGCCAGCAATCACATCAGCATTAAAAATATTGGAATCATTCATAACCGGGAATTTGAAGAAGGGGTACTGCGCATCGAATTTTACGAAGAGGACGCCTCTGTAAAGGCCGCCGCACTTCTGCAGAAATACCGGTATATTGTATATGAAGTTTAAAGAAAGGAATCTATGATTATGGAATTGACAAGCATTACAGGATTAAAAGGAGAAGTTTCCATTCCGGGAGACAAATCCATTTCTCACCGCAGTGTGATGTTCGCATCTCTCGCCAACGGAATGACAGAGATCCACAACTTCCTAAGTGGTGCAGACTGTCTTGCCACTATTGACTGCTTCCGGAAAATGGGGATTAAAATAGAGGAACACCAAAACCGGATTCTGGTACACGGCAAGGGACTGCACGGACTGACTGCGCCTTCGGAAACATTACAGGTAAAAAACAGCGGAACGACTACCCGCCTGCTCTCCGGTATTCTTGCAGGACAGCCATTTTCCACTTCCCTTTCCGGAGACGAGTCACTCAACTCACGTCCCATGAAACGGATCATCGAACCACTGACACAGATGGGCGCTCATATTTCCAGCCTGCACGGCAATGGATGCGCACCGCTGGTCATTGAACCAGGGAAATTGCACGGAATCCACTACACGTCACCGGTTGCTTCTGCTCAGGTAAAATCCTGTATTCTTCTTGCGGGCCTTTACGCAGATGGGGAAACTTCCGTGACAGAACCGATCTTGTCCCGCAATCACACGGAGTTGATGCTCAAAGAATTCGGCGCAGATATCCGGACCGTTCATCAGCTGGCAGGTTCTGAGGCAACGTCCGTGATCCAGCCATGTCCGGAATTACATGGACAGAAGATCACTGTTCCCGGAGATATTTCTTCCGCTGCCTACTTTATCGCAGCAGGACTTTTAGTTCCGGATTCCGAGATTCTGGTCAAAAATGTAGGGATCAACCCGACTCGTGCAGGTCTTTTGAAAGTATGCGAAGATATGGGCGGTAATATCACACTGTTAAATGAACGTACAGAAGCCGGAGAAAAAATGGCCGACATTCTGGTTCGCAGCAGCCAGCTTCATGGAATTTCGATTCACGGTGATATCATTCCCACACTGATCGATGAGATTCCGATCATTGCCGTTATGGCAGCCTGCGCTGAAGGTACGACCATCATCCGCGATGCGCAGGAACTTCGTGTCAAAGAGACGGACCGGATCGAGACGATCACTGACAATCTGATCGCCATGGGATGCAGCGTTCTCCCGACAGAAGATGGAATGGTGATCAAAGGAGGAGAGCCTTTAAAAGGCGCTACCATCCACACACTGCTCGATCACCGGATCGCCATGGCATTCAGTATCGCAGCTCTTGTAGCTGACGGACGCACGAAAATTCTGGACAGCCACTGTATTGACGTTTCCTATCCGGGATTTTATGATGCATTTGAACATCTTTTATAAAAAAACGAGGGCACTTCATCCAACCAAGACGAAGTGCCCTTTCTCAATATTGTATATTCTTTTGACGGATCAGATTAAATTTGATGATTTCCGTGTTAAAATATTCATTCGCATAGACCAGTGGTTTATCTTTCTCACTGTAATTTAATGTCTTCAGGTAAAGATATGGACTTAAACCCAGTTCTTTCACAGATACATATTTTTTTAATCCTGCAATTTCTGCCGGATTCACTGTATCGATCTCAACTTTATCCCATTGCGCCTTTTCCCCGGACAATTCATAAATATATTTGTAAATCGAATCTTCATACTTTGAAAACATATCAAATGCCTCTTCCCCGCCGATCAGATTCATTCCGAAATAATCTCTGCAGAATGCACAGATCTTATCGTCTGCCAGAAACAGCTTTTCTGCCACTACCAGCTGTTCGTCCGGCTGCATCTGAAGAAGAGAACAGATTTCTTCCTCCCGTTTTACTTTTTGAATATTTAAAAGTCTGACGGAAGGAGCATACCCGCTCTTTTTGATCATCTGCGTCAATTCCATACAGGGACTGAACGTGACCTTGATATTGAGAGAATCCACATTGACAAATGTACCCCTTCCCTGTCTGCGGAAAATAATCCCCTCTGCCGCAAGATCATTCAATGCCTGACGGATTGTGATCCGGCTCACTCCAAGCATCTCGGCAAGTGCCTCTTCTCTTGGAAGCTTATTGTCTGTTTTTAGATCCATCTCTTCTATATATTGAAGAATGGCCTCCTTTGCCTGTCCGGACAAGGATTTTACACGTAATTTCTGCGTACTCAAAGCGATTCCTCTCTTTCTCTTAACCTATGTATGATGATAGAAGAATCCCTTTTCTTTGTCAAGAAAAAGCTTTTTTCCCATTCAAGATCAGATTCAGAAAAATCGCGCTGATGCTGACCATAAACAGACCATTGCTTAATACCATCTGCAATGCATTCGGAATATTCACAAAAACATCTGATGCAAATGCTGCGCCTACTCCGATCGCAATGCTGGTCCCTACAATCTTGAAATTGTTATCTTTTGAAAAATCCAGTTTGGATAAAATGGAAATTCCAGAAGAAGTGATCACCCCGAACAATGCCAGTGTTGCACCTCCCAGCACACATTTAGGAACAGCCGTAAATACCGCGGAAATCTTCGGGAAAATTCCTGCCAGAATGATCATAATGCCAGCTGCTGCAACAACGGATCTGCTTTTAACTTTTGTCAGTCCGATCAGACTTACATTTTCATTGAACATGGTAGATGGAACCGAATTGAACATCCCAGTCACCATCTGTGCTGCTGCCTGACCTCTGATTCCTCTCTCCTTTGTCTTATTATCTGTCTGGATTCCAACAATTTCATCCATTACAGAAAAGACTCCGATACACTGGATCATGTTGATGATGCAGAAAATACTCATAATAAAAATCGGCCATATTTTAAACTCCGGCATTCCATAATAAAATGGTTTCACCGGCTGGAATACTTCTGCCTGCGCGATCGATGTAAAATCGACCATGTGCAGACCACATCCCACGATCGTTCCCGCCACGATTCCGAGCAACAGGGACATACTTTTCCAGATTCCTTTTGCATACTTTTCTACCAGAATGATAAAGATCAAAACTGCAGTACCCAGAATCAGATTTTCAACAGACCCAAAGCTTTCGCTGCCTTCTCCGCCTGCCAGATCCCGCAGTGCAGTCGGCGCCAGTGTAATTCCGATCAACGTTACAAATGTTCCCACTACAACCTGAGGGAAAAGTTTTAAAATCTGATCCATAAAAAAAGACAGGATAAAAATTATCGCACCAGATGCGATCACTGCGCCAAAGAGTGTCTGCATCCCATATTCTTTTCCGATCAGGATCATAGGGCTTAGAGGTGCAAAAGAAGAACCCAAAATAATGGGATATTTGGATCCTGCCAGTTTTCCGATTCCGATCACCTGAATCAGAATGGCAATTCCACTTGTAAAAAAATTGGCTGCTACTAAAAATGCAGTTTCTTTTTCCCCCAGTCCCAGGGCTCCTGCTAAAATCAAGGGAACCGCGATTGTTCCCGGACACATGGTAAGGACATGCTGAAATCCGATCAGCAGCGTCTTTGTCCATCCTACTTTTTCATCAAAATATTCCGCTTTCATACTCTGCTCCTGACTGAAACTTAATCCCAATATCCCTCATGCACCTTTGCTGCTTCTACTTCAACGGCCTCTACCGGTCCTACTACTTCAATTGCTTTCTGCCCTTTTGCAAATACATCTCTGCATGGAAGATCAAAAGTCGGGTTCTGCTCATTACTTCCTGTCAGCTCCAACAGTCGTCTCTCTGTCATTCCGTATACAACTCTTCCGATATTCGCCCAGTAAATAGCTCCTGCACACATCGCACATGGCTCTGCAGTCGTATATAATGTACAATCCCACAAAAACTCTCTGGAATATTCATGAGATGCTCTTGCTGCAAGTGTCGCTTCCGCGTGCCCTGTACAGATTTTCTCTGTAATCTCAATATTTCCCTGCTCCATGATGATCTCTCCCTCTTTGTTGACCAGAAGGGCTCCAAACGGAGTATTTCCTGCTTCTCTTGCCTCTTTTGAAATTTCAATCGCTCTTCTCAAATAAAATTCGTGACTCTGATACATCTTCTCTTCTCCTTATAAAGTATTATGTAATAGGTATTACCTTTTGTTGTTTTCAATATAACACACATCTTTTTATTTGTAAAGAATCAGTTCAAAAATTTGTAAAAAAGGATGCCGCAAAATCTCTTTGCGACACCCTCTGTAATTCTTAAAAAACATTTCCAAATAAGGCTATAAACATCACTCCAATCGTTCCGATTGCAATAAAACTCAAAGATAGCGCAGCCCGCCTCTTGCGGGAATCAAATTCCACTCTGGCAGCATCTGTCATATTGGACACATATCGATTTCTGCCAATCAAATATAAAATCAGTCCGCCTCCACCCTGATTTCCGGAAAGTGAAAACATTCCCCATAATTTCGGATGCTTCAACCCTCTGCTCTCTGCATCAAGAGCTACCAGTTTAAATATCTGATAGGATAATGTCAGTCCGCCAAGCAAAACCATAAATACAAATATAATTGCAAAAATAAGCATTTTCCATTCCTCCTAAAGTTTCTTTATGATCTGATAAAATAGCATACAAGTTGCTGTAATGCCAAGAATCGAGCTGCCCATGATCAGATAATGATTCTCAATGATCAAACCATTAAATAATATAAACAAGATCATCAACAATACATTGGCAATAATCGCAGCAATCAATTTCTCATTACTTTTTACAATGTTTGTACTTTTTTCCAAATGTTCTATCATTGCTTCATCTCCTTTCAATAATTGATCAAGGCTGATGTTATACAGGTCACTCAATTTGATCACATTCACAATATCCGGAAAAGATTTTTCATTTTCCCAGTTTGAAATTGTCTGGCGGGAGACCTGAATTTTTTCTGCAACATTCTCCTGTGTCAATCCACTCTTGATCCTTGCTTCTTTTAATTTTACACCTATTTCCATAACATCCGTCCTTTCCTCTGCACTATCGCAGATTTCTCCTGATTTGTCTATCAAATATCCTGTACATCCACAAAATATCTTTGTCAAAATCTTTTTACATACCTTATATAGTATTATATTTTTCTGTTTACTGCCAGATGTTTGTGATTCATTTAAAAAAAACAGCCGGATTTTACCCGACTGTTTTCTCTTTAATTCTTTTATACTGACAAATAAATCCTATCGAATTTCCACAACGGTATAATCTTTCTCTTCCACTGCCTTTTTCAGTACTTCATCAGAAACCGCCGAGCGCAGTGTCACCACCGCTGTGCCTTTCTCATGGCTTACTTCTGCCGCTTCCACCTCTGCAAGTGCCTCCAGTGCTTTCTTTACAAACGCCTCGCAGTGTCCACACATCATTCCTTCAATTTTCATTGTTTTTTCCATTGTCATTTCCTCCTGTTTCTTTCTTGTTTTTATTTTTCGATCTCTTGTGGCGTCCTTCATACGGAACCAATTGAGACGAAGTGCATTGGTAACAACACAAACGCTGGACAAACTCATTGCCGCCGCTCCGAACATCGGATTTAATTTCCATCCAAACAATGGATACCAGATTCCGGCCGCCAGCGGGATTCCGATGACATTATAAATAAATGCCCAGAATAAATTCTCATGAATGTTGCGAAGTGTCGCACGACTCAGTCGGATGGCTGCCGGAACATCCGTAAGCCTGCTCTTCATCAATACCACATCTGCGGCATCGATCGCAATATCCGTTCCTGCTCCGATGGCAATTCCCATATCTGCTCTTGTCAGTGCAGGTGCATCATTGATGCCGTCTCCGACCATGGCTACTTTTCCCACTTTTTTCAATTTGCGGATGACTGCCTCTTTTCCTTCCGGAAGTACGCCTGCGATCACCTCGTCCACACCGGCCTGCGCTCCGATGGCACGGGCTGTCTGTTCATTGTCACCTGTAAGCATGACCACCCGGATTCCCATATTCTGCAGTTCCTGCACTGCCTGGGGACTGTCTTCTTTGATCACATCTGCAACTGC
>OBVO01000544.1_pt1 | contig 22257 bp, 18 predicted proteins | sample 1495151 | NCBI WGS metagenome assembly OBVO01 (sample SAMEA2580019, study PRJEB22360) | human gut metagenome | reverse complement strand
CGGCTCGTGCCTGCTATGACACACTCATGGAGTGCGGCGTCGCTGCCAAGCGCGATCTTAAAAAGGGTCGTATATCGCCGGCGGTTGAGCGCCTGATTGAGTGCAATATTCTGCTCTCGGGTGTTGGCTTTGAGAGCGGTGGCCTAGCGCTTGCCCATGCCATCGCCAACGGCCTGACGATTCTGCCCGAGTGCAAGGCCATGCACGGTGAGGCCGTGGCATTTGGCCTGGTGGTGCAGCTTCGTTTGGAGCGCGCGCCCGAGCTTGATCAGGTGCTCGAGTTTTGCCAGCGCGTGGGTCTGCCGACGACACTCGAGGAGCTGGGCCTTGGCGAGATTTCCGATGCCGACCTGCTGAGCGTTGCGGACGCAACTTTTAAGAACGAGCGCAATATGGCTAACGAACAGGCCAAGGTGACCAAACAAAAGCTCGTGCAGCTCATGTGCGAGGCATAGCTTGGCGCTTGATTGACCTTGTGCAATCGAGGCGGCGATAGGCCGTAGGCTATTTGTCTCAAAGATGCGCCGCATGTAATTTGCCCGAGGCGTGGGCCGATAGCGTATCATTATCTCTTGCTTGTTTGCACTGCTCAGGGAGGGGCCGCGCATGGCGCAGGAACACGATCTGTTTGATGACATTATCGAGATCAGCAAGGGTTTCGACTTTCTTAAAAACCCGCTTGGCGGTGTGACCGATGCGCTCGATCCGTCGGCGCCGCAGTGGAATCCTGCCGGCTACAAGGAGCGTCCGCGCGGCAACACCATTCCGTGCCTGACCTGCAAAAACGAAAAGAGCGGCTGCTCCGCGTGCATGGATGTGTGCCCGGTCAACGCTATCGAGGTCGAGGAAGACTCCATCGAGATTCTCGACTCCTGCCGCAAGTGCGGCCTGTGCGCCGCTGCCTGTCCGACCGAGGCAATCATCTCGCCTCGCCTGGCACCCAAAAACCTGTATGACGACATTGTCTCGGCGGCAACGAGCCACGAGACCGCCTACGTCACCTGCACGCGCGCCCTCAAGCGCATGCCGCGCGAGAACGAGGTCGTCGTTGCCTGCGTGGGCGATATTACGGCCGAGACCTGGTTCTCGGTACTGGCGGACTATCCCAACGTGAGTGTGTACCTGCCCCTGGGCGTGTGCGATAAATGCCGCAACACCGGCGGCGAGGATATCCTGGGCGAAGCGATTGCGAAGGCTGAGGAGTGGTCTGGCACGGGTATGGGCCTGGAGGTCGACCCCAAGAGCCTCAAGTGCCATAAGCTTCGCGAGTACGAGCGCAAGGAGTACATGGAAAAGATTGCCCGCACGACGGGTCTGACGGTGACCAAGCTCAACCCGGCGACGGCGGCGCTGGCCTCGGTGACGCAGAAGTTGAAGGCCCATCGCCATCAGATTACCCAGCTGGAGCGCACGCTCAACACCATGTGCGGCACCACGACGGCAAAGCGTCGCCGTTCGCTCACGCATGGGCGGCAGCTGGTGCTTTCGACACTGCAGAACCATCCCGAGCTTGCCCAGAACATGCAGGTGAGTACGCCTGAGTGCGATTTTGACAAGTGCACATCGTGTGGCGAGTGCGTCAATGTATGCCCCACGTTCGCCTGCGATTTAGTGGGAAGCGGCCGCTTCGCGTTGGAGTCCACGTATTGCTTGGGCTGCGGTGCCTGTGTCAAGGTTTGTCCCGAACATGCGCTCAAGCTGGTCGAACACGATGCGTCCAACTTGGTTGTCGTCGACCCCGAAGCCGAGGAAAAGGCCGCTCAGAAGGCCAAAGCCCACGAAGAGGCCCAAAAGGTAAAAGCCGAGGCGAAGGCCAAGCTCGACAAGATGCTCGACCAGGTGGAGAAGCTCGCGGACTAGCCAGCTACCCCAATCTCTGCTTCATTTGCGCCGCCGCGGTGTCCGGATTCGCTCGGATGCTGCGGCGGCGCTATACTTATGCAGTTTGAAGTACCTGTACCAAAAAGGAGCTGTCGTGTCCCTTTCCATCGGTATCGTGGGCCTGCCCAACGTGGGCAAGTCGACGCTGTTCACCGCGCTTACCAAAAAGACCGGCCTTGCCGCCAACTACCCGTTCGCCACGATCGACCCCAACGTGGGTATCGTCGATGTGCCCGATAGCCGCCTGCAAAAGCTCGCCGACATTGTCAACCCTGGCCGCATTGTGCCGGCTACGGTCGAGTTTGTCGACATCGCGGGCCTGGTGAAGGGTGCCAACGAGGGCGAGGGCCTGGGCAACCAGTTCTTGGCAAACATTCGCGAGACCGACGCTATCTGCGAGGTCGTGCGCTACTTTAAGGATCCCAACGTCATGCGTGAGGTGGGTCGCACGGGCGAGTTCGTCGATCCCGCCGGCGATGCCGACACCATCATGACCGAGCTTATCCTGGCCGACATGGGCACGCTCGAGAAGCAGCTGCCTAAGCTCGAGAAGGAGGCCAAGCGCGACAAGGAGCTCATGCCCAAGTTTGAGGTCGCCAAGCGCCTGCTCGCCTGGCTCAACGAGGGCAAGCGCGCCGCGTCCATGGAGATGACCGACGAGGAGCGCGCCGCTGCCAAGGGCCTGTTCCTACTCACCATGAAGCCCATCTTGTATGTGGCCAACGTGGACGAGGACATGCTCAACGAGGACCTGGCGCCCATCGATGGCGTCAAGCCACTGCCGATCTGCGCCAAGATCGAGGCCGAGCTTTCCGAGCTCGATCCCGAGGATGCGGCCGACTACCTGGAGAGCCTGGGCCTGGAGCAGCCCGGCCTGGACGTGCTCGCGCAGGCAGCCTACAAGCTGCTCGGTCTGCAGTCGTTCTTTACGGCTGGCGAGATGGAGGTCAAGGCCTGGACGGTGCGTCAGGGCGCGACCGCCCCGCAGGCCGCTGGTGTCATCCATACCGACTTTGAGCGTGGCTTTATTAAGGCCGAGGTCATTGGCTATGACGACTACATCGAGCTCGGTGGCGAGCAAGGCGCCAAGGCTGCAGGCAAGCTGCGCATCGAGGGCAAAGAGTATGTCATGGCCGATGGCGACGTCGTGCACTTCCGCTTTAACGTGTAAGGACGGCGAGCATGTTTAAATATGGAAAAAAAGCTGGCTACATGGGCATCGCGCTGCTGGTGCTTGCAGTGCTTCCGCTGGTGGTCGCAGCGTTTGTAATCCCTAACATTGGTCCCGAGGTGGCAACAAAGTTTAATGCCGCCGGTGAGGTGACGCGCTGGGGCAAGAGCTATGAGCTGCTGGCGCTGCCGGTGCTCAACCTGCTGCTGAGCGTGGCGACGTACTTTACGGCGGGACGCCAGGCAAAGAACAATGAGGACTCCGCCGCCATGGCGCGCATCGTGTGCGAGCGCTACCTGCGAAACGGCTGCATCACGGGCGCATTCCTCAACGTAATTAACGTCTACTTTATGTATTCGGCGATTACCGGCACAGGCTTTGGCCTGGGCTTTTAGCTTGCGCCTTTAGGCAACGAGCCTGCAAGCATATTCGATGGCTGCTGCGAGGCCGCCGCTCGATCGTGGTTGAAAGACCACATCGGCGGCGGCCTCGTTTTCGTATCCGGCACCGCGAAGGCAGAGCGCGATACCGGCTTCCAAGAGAAGGGGCAGGCCACACTGGCTGGTTGTGATTACGGCAGCCTGATTGAGTGAGCAGCCGTGCGCTTGGCATTGGATGGCAAGTTCACCTTGCGCCGGGCAAGGGACCAAAACGGCGGCGACGCGACTTGATAGCAATGCAAATGCTGTGCGCTCATCGGGCGAAAGGCATTCTGCTTCAACGACGACGAGCTTGGGCGGTGCGCTGTTTGTGCGAAGCGTGGCTCGGTACATGCGGACCGAAGAACCCGACATAGAAAACTCCTGTATATTGGGCAAAACGTAAAGTATAGTTTACGTTTTTGTTTTGCTCCATTTCAAACTCGTCTGCATGAACGAACATGCGAAACAGATTCTTGGCGAGCGAGTCGAGCGGACGCGCAAGGCCCTTGGTATCTCCAAGGTCGATTTTTGCGTGGCGGTTGGAATCAGCCGACCTTATCTCGATCAAATCGAAAGCGGAACGGCAAACAGCACGCTCGAGATTTTATTTAAACTTGCGCCCGCGCTTGGCATGACGGTGTCAGAGCTTCTCGAGGGCATTGAGTAGGCGTTTTTGCTAGATTTGTCGTTTGCTGAACGGGTCCCCCCGACGGCGGCGTGCAAAAACCCGAGTATTCAGCATCCCTCAATAAATTGACAGCAACCGAAGGCGCAAATACGATGCTTGCTGTTTTGGATTATCCACAAAATTCATTATTATGAGGAATAATAGACGCGTGGGACGAGCCTATCGAGCCGAAAAGCGATTTACAGCTAGCGGTTTTAACGTTTCTGGAAGGGGCGGGTGCTGAAAACTCCGCTTTTTGCACGTTCCGAGAGGTACCACGTGCCCCACAAGGCCCAAAGAGGCGGATTTTGTTTTAGCTACACCATCGGGATGCGGTCATGGTTGACCTGGCTGTAGAACAGGCGCTGAATCTCGGCAGCATCACGTGACTGGCCGAGCGCCCACATGGTCTTGGCCACGAGCGTTTCGGTGGTCATATCGTCGCCGCGCAAAATACCCGGATGGTCGGCGTAGGCACGGCCGACCTCATAAACACCCAGATCGAGGCCCTCTTCGGGGACCTGTGTGGTCATAACGACGGTGCGACCCGAATCGACCCAGCGGAAAATCGCCTCCTGGAATGACTCGCCGGACTCGCCAAACTCGGGAATACCGCCAATGCCAAAGGTCTCCAGAATTACGGCGTCGTAGCTATCGGTCAGGGCGTCCAATATGCCTGGATTCACGCCGGGCGTGAGCTTAAGGACAAACACGCGCGGGTCGATACGGTCGTAGAAACGAACCGGGCTCTCATTCTGGTGGGTGCCGTGGAGCCCGTTGCGCACGATGCGGTCGTTGCGGATGTAGGCAATGGGCGGATAGTTGACGCTGATGAACGCGTTAAAGCTCATGGTGCGCTGCTTGCGGGCGCGCGTGCCGGCGATGGCCACGCCGCCAAACACGATTGAGACGTCGTGCGAATGCTCGTCAAGCGCATAGAGCAGGCTCTGGTACAGATTGAGCTTGGCATCGGTAAAGGGGTTGCCCATGGGCTTTTGCGAGCCGGTGAGCACGATGGGCTTGGGGCTGTCCTGAATCAGGTAAGAAAGCGCCGCCGCGGTGTAGCTCATGGTGTCGGTGCCGTGCAGAATCACGAAGCCGTCGTGGTCGGTATAGCCCTCGACGATGACGTCGCGGATACGCATCCAGTCACTCGGACGCATATTGGTGCTGTCGATGTTCATGGGCTGCACGACGTCGAGCTCGCAGAGGCCCGAGATCTCGGGGACGCTCTGGGCGAGTTCCTCACCGGTTAGGGCGGGGGAGAGGCCGTTGCCGTCCTCGGTCGATGCGATGGTGCCGCCCGTGGCGATGAGAAGGATGCGCTTCATGTTGGTGTTCCTATCGTATTTGCCGCCCCAGAGGCGGAGTCGTTCGGCAGTATTGTGGCACAGGGTGTCCAATGTTCAAACGTATTACATCATCTGTAACGTTTGATAACACTTCAATTGCCGTCAAATAGGGGCCCTGGTCGTGCGTTTGCCGTGCGCTGATGGCTGCGAGGGGCGAGAAACCCCATATAACGTGTACACTATGGAGGTTATTTTCGTTCATTCACGCGGGTGGGCACCGGCTCCCCGCCAAAAAGAGGGGGAAACCATGGATCAAAAGGCTTCCGCAAAGGTCCTCGTACTCGACTTTGGTGCGCAGTACGGTCAGCTCATTGCCCGTCGCGTCCGCGACCTCAACGTGTATTCCGAGATTGTTCCCTGCGACATCTCGGCCGATGAGATTCGCGAGATGAACGCCTCTGCGCTCATCCTTTCCGGCGGCCCGGCCTCTGTGTACGCCGAGGACGCTCCGTCCATCGATCCTGCCATCTTTGACCTGGGCCTTCCCGTCCTGGGCTTCTGCTACGGCCATCAGATCACGGCCGTGACGCTCGGCGGCAAGGTCGGCCACTCAGAGGTGGGCGAGTACGGCCGTGCTACCATCACACGCACGGCCGGCGCCAAGCTCTTTAACTCTACGCCCATGAAGCAAACCGTGTGGATGAGCCACCGCGACGCCGTGTCCGAGGTGCCCGAGGGCTTTACCGTTACCGCCAGCACCGACGTGTGCCCGGTTGCTGCCATGGAGTGCCCCGAGCGCAAGATTTTCACCACCCAGTTCCACCCCGAGGTCAAGCACTCCGAGTACGGTCAGCAGCTGCTGAGCAACTTCCTGTTTGAGATCTGCGGTCTGGAGCCCAACTGGAGCATGGACAACCTGGTCGAGACCATGACGGCCGAGTTCCGCGAGAAGGTCGGTAACGACCGCGTGATTCTGGCCCTGTCCGGTGGCGTCGACTCCTCCGTCGTGGCTGCGCTGGGCGCTCGCGCCGTGGGCAAGCAGATGACCTGTGTGTTCATCAACCACGGCCTGCTGCGCAAGGGCGAGCCCGAGCAGGTGGAGGAGGTCTTCACCAAGCAGTTCGATGTCGACTTTATCCACGTTCACGCCGAGGACCGTTATGCCGAGCTTCTGGCCGGCGTGACCGAGCCCGAGGAGAAGCGCCGCATCATCGGTACTCAGTTCTGGAAAGAGTTCTTCGCCGTGGCGCAGCAGCTCGAGACCGATGGCAAGCCGGTCAAGTACCTGGCTCAGGGCACCATCTACCCCGACATCATCGAGTCCGGCGCTCGCAAGACGGGCGGCAAGACGGCCACCATCAAGAGCCATCACAACCTGATCCCGTTCCCCGAGGGCGTACACTTCGACCTCATTGAGCCGCTTGATCACTTCTTTAAGGACGAGGTCCGCGCACTTGGTCTGGCACTGGGCCTGCCGGGTCATATCGTGTTCCGTCAGCCTTTCCCGGGCCCGGGTCTGGCCATCCGCATCATCGGTGCGGTCGACAAGGAGAAGCTCGAGATCCTCAAAAACGCCGATGCCATCGTGCGCGAGGAGCTGGATGCCTACAACCAGCGCCTGTTTGAGCAGACCGGCGAGCGCAACTCTGAGCACAGCTGCTGGCAGTATTTCGCGGTCCTGCCCGACATCAAGTCCGTTGGCGTTATGGGCGACGAGCGCACCTATCAGCGCCCGATCATCCTGCGTGCCGTCGAATCCAGTGATGCCATGACCGCCGACTGGGCCAAGCTGCCCTACGATGTGCTGGCCCGCATTTCCGGCCGCATCGTTGCCGAGGTTCCCGGCGCCAACCGCGTGTGCTACGACATTACGTCCAAGCCGCCCGCGACCATTGAGTGGGAGTAGGACGACAGGGTTCTGACCTGCGATTTTGAGTGCCGCACTATGCCGCTGAGTTTCGTTTCGTACGAGAGTCATGACAAAGCCACCAGCGACGGAGATGAGTAAAAGCTATTAAAGAGCCTCCGTTCCCTGCGTTGGGACGGAGGCTCTTTCTTTGCCGTTTTACTCCCTTGTCTCCGTTCGGGGATTATTTCTTGCTCATTTAGGGCTATTCGCGCTGAAAGATTTTGACTAGCTTGGTGTCCTTTATTTCGTAGACAATGTCTGCGACGTTCTCGACCAGCCTCTTATCGTGGGAGACGAACACTATCGTTCCGGCATAGGCGCTCATCATCTGCTCGAGGGCTTCGGCGCTCTTGATGTCCAGGTAATTTCCAGGCTCGTCCATGAGCAAGATGTTGTATCTGCCCAGCAGCATCTTCGCGAGTAGCAGCTTGATGACTTCGCCTCCCGAGAGAACGCCAACGTCCTTTGTCAGGTCGCGCGGTCCGATTCCCATAGAGGCGAGGATGCCTCGAATTTCGGTCATGCTGTACTCGCAACCATCCTGCATGAACGAGATCGCAGACTGACGGGCGTCGAACTTGTAGCCTGTTTGCTCGAAGTAACCGATCTCTGCCTTGGGAGAGATGTTGATACCGTCGGCGCGTCGAGCGATTGCCTTCAGCAGGCTGGTCTTTCCTGTACCGTTGCCACCGGTGATGGCCACTTTGGCACCGAGCGGTATCTCGAATTTCGCGTGGTCATAGAGCATGCAGTTGCCGAAGCTCAAGCTGAAATCGTCTGCCGAGATGGGAAATTTACTATGCAGTTCCAGGGCCTTGCTCTGGCGGAACCGCACGGCGCGAATGCTATCTGGGGCCTCAATCCCTTCGAGCGCTTCGAGGCGCTTCTCCATGTCCTTAGCCGCCTGGTACATCCTCTTCTGTTTGGTGCCGGTTGCTTTCTGATGCCCCAATCGACCTGCATACTCGTTGCTTTTTTTCGCAGCCTTCCGCTTGGCGTCGACCTGCCGTGCTTTTTTCCGTTGTTTTTCGATGGCGGCTTCGAGGCGATCGCGCTCGCGCATCGCCTCTTCGTATCGAGTCGCCTGAGCTTTGCGCTCTTCTTCTTTCTGTCGCAGATAGTCGGAGTAGTCACCCCAGAATTCGGAAATACCGCCGTCTTTGAGCTCCCAGATCTTGTCTACCACCTGGTCGAGAAAATGACGGTCATGGCTCACGATGAGCAGAGCCCCATCAAATGCCTTGAGTTGTCCGACGAGAAGGCGGATGCCGTCTTGGTCGAGGTGGCTCGTAGGCTCGTCGGCGAAGATCGCGCTTGCATGCTGGGAGAGTGCAGAGGCAATCTTGGCGCGTGTTTCCTCCCCGCCGCTCATCGTCTCCTGCGCCACTCCGGCGACGTTGAGACGGGAGAGCATCTCACCACTGTCCTGAGCCGCATCAAGGTCGAGTTCATCGAGTTGGCCGATGAGGGCAATGCTGCCGAAGCGCCTGACGTCGGCGTCCGCAATGGTAAGATTGCCGCTCAGAATTTTAAGCAGGCTGGTTTTGCCTGCGCCATTGTCTCCCACCAAGCCGATGCGATCGTAGGAGTAGATTTCCAACTCTTCGATATCCAGGATATCGCGGCCGGCATATTCCAAAAAGATGTCTTTAGCTTTGACTATGAGTTCCATAGGTTGAACCGCCTTTTGTGTATTAGCCTTTTACTGGAAGCGCAGCCATGCCAAAAAAGATTGCTCACGTCGATTTTTCGCCTTTGCCCAATTGCCGGCGCGAGCGTTTTGACCTTGCGCAAGCCGGCAAATCCGAAAATGATAGTTGGCGACGAATAAGGAGCGCGATGTGGGATGTCGGCGCAATACCTCGTCGTCGCAAGGGCTTGAAGGCTGACGCGTGAACCGATGGCTGCCGCCTCTTTTTTTCGAATACTTGGGCTATTGAATCCGCCCGGTATCTCTTTTCCCCACGTTTCGGACGCTCGGAGCAAGCAGCATAGCCATCGCAAGCAGTACCATGGTCGCTCCAGAGCCGACGAACCATAACGGAGCTCCAAGCAGATCCGCAAAAACGGAGGGGGCCGCGAGGCCCATGGGCATGGCCCACGCCATGATGGTTCCGTAGAGGCCGAAAACGCGGCCTAGGTACTCAGGAGGTATCTGCTCCTGCATAAGGGCAGTCTGGGTTCCCGCGTACAACGGGGAGCATGCGCCCATAAGAAAGCTCGCCGGTAGGAAAACGGCGAACAGCGACGGGCCGATCAATCCGGATGCGATTGCGACGACGCCGAAGCCGGCGATCGCGGCGACCATGGTGAGCGACCTATTGCGGAACCCTCCCGTGGCCGCCAAAATGCCGGACCCAGCCAGCATGCCTGCGGAGAAAAGGACCTCCACCAAAGCAGCATCCCCCGTGCTACCACCAAAATGTCCCAAGGTCATTATTGGGAACAATGCCGCGAGTGGGGAGAACGCGAAAGCGAAGACGAACCCGCACCAAAGAAGGGCGAACAGCCCCCTGTATCCCCTGATCAGCTTGTAGCCGTCCGAAATCTCAGAGAAAAGTTCTCGAACTTTATTGGAAAAGGACGAGCTGCGGTCGGCTTCGTCGAGTCCTCCTGCGTCTATCTGAGCGGCGAGGACAGCTAGAGAAGCGAAAAGCGCCCCCAGCACGTCGAGGGCAATCATGGCGGTAATGCCCGCCACAGGATAAATCACTGCCGCGAGCGCGGCGCCAAGAATGTATCCGGCGGACTGAATCGCCTGCATCACTCCCGATAGGCGAACGAGATGCTCTGGCGGGGCGAGATGGGGCGTGAGGGATTGGGAGGCCAGCGTGTAGAACGAAGTGCCAGCTGCGCGGAGAAACAGGGCGATGAGTATTGACCACGCAGGTAAGCTGCCGGCCAACGAGGCAATCGCCAAGGCGGCGCCCACCGCGGCAACGAAGAGGTCGGCGCCGATGAGAACACGTTTCAAAGGCAGCCTGTCGACAACGGCGCCCGCAAGGACTCCGAACAAAGCAATCGGCAGAAAGCCTGCTAACGATGCCAGGGAGAGGAGGGAAGATGATTCTGTCGTGAGGGCGATATGCCAAATGAGACCCATTTGGAGAATCAAGCTCGTCAATGTCGACACGAGCTCCCCGCCCCATACGAAACAAATCTTAAATTGCCATGAATGGCACAGCGAAACAGACCTGCGCCGAGAGGTTTCAAATATCATGGTTATGTCCAATCGTGAAATGGCGTGCAGAAAAACAGCGCGACGCCACAACAGCGCCGCTTTCTAGGCGCTCATCCACGTGCGGAAAAGACCAACCACGACACCCCTCCTTTGTTAATTCGGTCTGGCAAACCATGTAATATTAACGAGGCTTGAGTTTGCCTGTCAAGAATCGACCATCGGAAAGGGCAATCCTCTCTGGCCATTCGATTCCTTTTGTATCTTTGGTTGCATAGGTGACCCGCCAGGGCTATTACGCGTGGAAGAGGCGCCTGCCGAGCTGGCCGATGAGGCGCTGAAGATGGCCCTGGTCAGGCGAAACGATCCCAAGGGATGCGTACATCATTCGGATAGTAAGAATGTTGCCAGCAGGTTTTGCGGCAACCGCAAAGGAGCCGTATCCTGCAGCTGGAATCACGTTGCAGCATCCTGACCCGCATTCCGATTGGCGGACGGCCCGCTTCGGCATCCTGACCAGCACAGCGATCGAGCCTTGTCATTCCTTGGATATGCCGGTTGCTCGGGGCGGTCCCGACGGAGGCCCTCGCCTCCCCGGTCCGTGACCCAAGAAGGGCAAGCATGCTGATCTGCATGGCTGGTTCCTCCTTTATGTAGACGACCATGCAAAGAAGGGACAACCGAGGAGGCAGGTTACTGATGCGGGCTCCCGCACGCCCATGACTACCCGACGGGCTGTTTTTCATCTCCGATGCCCGCATTGCAGCATGAACGAATGTGCCTCGACATCTCTGCTGGCATGGTACGACTGGGATCGCACCTCGACGCATCCTTGCGCATACTGCCTTCCAAGTTTCGAAACCGGGAAGGAAAGTGTATGTGAGCGACGATATCGGCGCCGATTCGACGCTCGAGAGGGAGATTGCGCCGATTCTATCCATCGGGGATGCATTCCCGAAGATTCTCATCACTCGCACGAGGCATGAGCCCCATACCCGGGAGGGCGTGCTCGTGCTGAATTTCGCGAGGTGGCTGCTTGGCGGGTAGGGTTCTGAACGTCGCATTGGGATATCGCGCGACAGGGCACGCAGGGCTGTTTGTGCCCGCACGGGAAACGCCGTCGCCATGCGGGCGGCCTGTCGTGTCCGATTAGCCTTTTGCTAAACAGGCTTACGCCAACTCATGGGCAAGCCACCTGAGACTATTCACTTTGCTTATCGTTGACAAAGACCTGTGGCCTGCGGTTTTGTGAACGGCTCGTAAGCCACCCGCGTCGACTCACTTACTGTTGAAGCTGGTGGTTTGCAGGCTCAAAGGCGGTTGAGTTTCAAAACGGGCGTTTTTCGGCGATATCGAGCCTCCAAAGGCGGCTCTCCGTGCCCCTTGGGACAAAAATAAAAACTCAATACTCTGAGTTTGAAAATGGTTTTTGAAGTTGTCCCAGCTTTTGTCCCCGAAGCCGATGAAACGCGACGTCGCGTCATTCAGCGGCACTCACTTCGAGATGCCGCCGAAAACTGGGTGCAACTGGAGTGACGAGACGGCAAAACTATAACCACCGAGTGGGAATAGGAGAAAACTGGGAATAGAATTCCCAATTTTAGTAGGAACAGCGTAATTAGGTACGCGAATGGGAAGGGGAGTCCCGCGGGACTCCCCTCTGTTTAGATCGAGAATTAAAACGGTAACGTCACGTATGCTTTATACGTGCTTGCATTTGCGATACGCGGTTAACGCGATGCCGACTGCGATCAGGGCTGCTGCACTGAAGCAGAGGGATGCCAGGAGTGCCATCTGGTTGTCACCGGTCCGGGGGATTGTTGAGTTGGTGGGAGCGGAGTCGGCATTCTTCTTCCACTGGGCGTACAGGGTGGTGTCCTGGTCTGCGTTCTTCTTGGCGTCGAAGGCCTGCTTGCCTTCCTTGTCGTAGGTCCAGCCCTTGAAGGTGTAGCCTTCGGCGGTGGGATTATCGATAAGGGTGATGGGCTTGCCCTTCTCGGTCTGCTTGGTCACACTGTCGCCGTGGCCGTTCATGTCGAAGGTGACATCGACCATTTCGATGATGGGAGTGGAGGGAGCTTCCCAGACAGCCGTGAAGGTGATGTTTTCTTTAGCGGTGTATTCGCCGATAAAGGGATCGGTGCCTTCGGAGCCCTTCATGATCCAGCCAACGAATGTGTAGTCGCCGTCAGTGCCTAGATTGGGGAGTTCGACGATCTCACCCTTGTTCACGGTTTTGGCCTCAGGTGCGGTCCCGAATTCGGATTCGAAGGAAACGGTGACCTTTTCCTTTTTGGTCCATTTGGCGTAGACGGTCATGCTTGTAGCGGCGGTGCCGTTGAACGAGGTGGTGAGGCTCTCATCGGTGAACCAGCCGCCAAAGTCATAATCTGGGTCGGTGGGCTCGGGCAGGGTGACGGACGTCCCCTTCTTGACCGTAATGGGGTCAATCTTGGTTCCGTGGCCTTTCATATCGAAGGTCACGGTGACGGTTTCGTAAAGCGCTGCACTGATGAATCGGGTATTGGCATTCGAGCCTTTAATGGAAGATCCTGATTGATCGGTAGGAGAAATAGGTGAATCAAAACGGGCGGTTAATACCGATCCCTCTTCCGTTGTCAGCTTAAGGACAGATGGGGGAATTGGATCGTTGCCGTTATTCATGATGAAGGCTTCCAGGTAATCGCTCGAGCTAGCTCGTTTTATTTCAAGCGTAAGGTTCTTTCCAGCTGTTGCTGAAACGCCGCCAGCTCCCGGCTCTGCGACGCTATCCCAAGTGGCAATGGGCTCTTCGCCTTCAGCCCAGGCGTAATTCTGGGTGCCGGAGAAGGTGAAAGCGCAAACGCCGACTATGGCTGCGAGCGTGAGGACGAAAACCGTCCGGCGCCTGGCCAAGGTCTCTTTAGCCTGTATCTTCATCGTATCCTCCAGTTCAAGCGTGCGTTCCCTATTGCAACATTGCATTTCATGTTAACAAAGAATTATTTTCGGGCATGGCCCTTGCTCGGCTCGGGCTTGCTCTGGACGGGGATGCTTCGTGGTCTTGATGGGGTGGGTGCCTAATTCGAAGGAGGCAGAATCTGGTTTGGTGGTGCTGAAAAGTAACAAATATGATTTATTAGAGGGGTAATTACATTCAAACGACGCATAGCCAACAAAGATTCGGTTATTCTTTACCAAATCGAAAAAACGCAGCAACACACTGTACGTCGTGTTGCGTTTTACGTTGGTTCAATTCGATGCGATTGGAGCAGACATGAGCTTCATGGATTCCAAATTCTCCAAATGGGGAGAGGTCGAAACTGCAGTTCTCTCCCAATCGCTTGCGAAAAGATTTGCGAGGGTGATGCTGGCGGCAGTGCTGGCAGCATCTTTTCTACCCGTTGCAGCTTTCGCTGATGCCCCTGCAATCAGTGGCCCAAATCAGATTAAGTACTACATGACTGCGCAATATACCAATGGAACATCAAGGTCTGAATATAATTGGACTTGGTCCTCTGAGGACGGTGGAGCTATCGAAATCTCGAGTATTGACAAATCGCCTAATGGGCAGACCGTTTCTGTAACGGGAACTGAACTCGGCCACGTGACTTTGATGGTTTCGGGGGGTGATGCGGATGAGGAACGCTTCGAAATCGAGATTACAAAGCGTGACGTAAGGTTGTCTTCCTCGAGCGACTACAAGATCTATGACGGCACCCCTCTTACTATCGGAGGAATTAGTGTCGATGGGGACGGTTGGGCTCCTCTTGACGAAGACGGAGTTCGATTCAATATTACCGGGTCTCAGACGAATGCTGGCGAATCGGAAAATACGTTTGACGTAGTGTTACCTTTAGGTAGTGAGGAATACTTCGAGAAACACTACAATATTTCCATACGTTATGGTGTCTTGAGGGTCGAAAAGCGTCCGGTCACCCTGACCTCCGCGAGTGGTTCGAAGGAGTACGACGGCAAGCCCCTGACCAATCACAAGGTCACCGTTGGGGAGGCTGCCCGGGATACTGGTTGGGTCGATGGCCAAGGTGCCACCTATTCTTTCACCGGCTCGCAGAAGATCGTCGGCTCCTCTGAGAATACATTCGAATGCATCCCCAACGAGGGAACCAATCTGGACAACTATCAGATCAACAAGACGTACGGGACCCTGACCGTTACCGACCGTAGCGAGAAGTACCAGATCACCCTCACTCCCAATTCCAAGTCCGTGGCCTACGACGGCACCGAGAAGTCCGTATCCGGTTTCGAGACCCTGGAGTTCCAGATCAATGGTCAGACCTTCTACGTTTCCGGCGTTGAGGCTTCTGCAACGGGCACCGATGCAGGCGAGTACCCTGTCAAGGTTTCCAGCCAAGCTGTCGTCATCGATTCCGACGGCAACGATGTGACCGACCAGTTCACCGTGAACATCGACGATGCCAAGCTGACCATCGTCGGGGGCGACTCCGATAAGTCTGCATCCAATCTCCCTCACACCGGCGATAGCGCCGCCCTCTATGCAATGGGCATCTGCGGCGTTGCGATCGCTGCCGGTGCTGGGGCGCACTTCACGTCCAGAAAGCGCAACAACTATAAATAAGCACGGATACCATTGGTGCAGCTCCATTGAAATGAAGCGCTAAGATAATCAGCAAAGGGGCCTTCCCGTCTGGGAAGGCCCCAACTTTGTGCGCGAGCATGGCATGTCAGAGAGCAAGCGTTTTGTTGAGGGGGTAAATTGTTTGCCAGCAGCCTCTGACCATGCTGAATCTGTCTACTATTCAAACAGAAAAACGAGCAGCTCAACATATTTTCCTGCAGAAAAGAATACGGCAGTGCACGCAACGCGGCCGGCCCCTTCCTTTCCTGCCGAAATCCACACGCCTGCCATCCGCTTTTTCTATGCAAATATTCACAAACACGCAAAAAAGGAATACAAATACCTTATCGATTATTTGAACGAGAAAGGGAACACAATGGGTAGACTCGAAGGCAAAGTTGCTATCGTAACGGGTTCCACCAGCGGCATTGGCATCGGTATCGCAAAGGTATACGCAGCCGAGGGCGCAACGGTTGTTATTAGTGGTCGTCGTGCCGAAAAAGGCCAAGTTGTAGTTGATCAAATTGTTGAAGCAGGCGGCAAGGCAAGCTTCCACTATTTCGACATTACCGAACCAGCAAGCATCGAAGCGCTTATTGCAGACACTGTAGAGCAATACGGCAAGCTCGATATTTTGGTAAACAATGCAGCAAACGTTGCCCTCAAGGACGGTCGTGTTGACGAGCTCACCCTTGAAATGTGGGACGCTATTTTGGAAAGCGACCTGCGCGGCACCTTCTATGCAACGAAGTGCGCTATCCCCTACATGAAAGAAATTGGTGGCGGCGCAATCGTAAACATTGGCTCTATGGCATCATGTGCAGGCGACTTAGGTTCTACCGCTTATGCATGCGCCAAGGCGGGCGTAGACATCTTCACGCAATACGTTGCCTTGCAATACGGCAAAGACAACATCCGCTGCAATTGCATCCGTCCAGGCTTGATTGTTACGCCAGAAAACGAGGCGAAGGTTCCTCAGATGCTCAAAGATATCTTCTTGGGTAGCATCATGGTTAACCGCTACGGTTGCCCAGAAGACATTGCTCATGCAGCCGTATATTTTGGCTCCGATGAAAGTACCTACACCACAGGACAGATCATCAACGTTGACGGCGGCATGAATTCGCACGCTCCAACCGTTGCTCAGTTCCGCCAGATGAATTCCCGCACGTGGTAATTCGCACAGGCGAATAGACCAGTACGAAAGCGCGAACGCGAGCATGCGGAAAGCGTGAACGCATGAACGCATGAACGTGCTAGAGTGTGAAAGCGCGAAGGTGCGCATGACTGAATGCGCGAAAGCACACCACGCACGCAAAAGATTTCTTGCAGATAGAATCTACATGGCCACCCTTTGCGGGTGGCCATGTTTTTTGTGCAGGCAATCTGTTGGCTAAGGCTTATAGGACAAAATGTGTGTCCACGTTGGGGGCATCGGCACAGGTCGATGCCCCTTTTTCAGCCGTTTGAATTCCGTGCCCGCTTTTAACCGCTCGGACAGAATGTGTGTCCGGTTGCCTATCGTTCCCGCAGGCAGATAAACTTTTCCGGAACCGTTAAAAACCCTTTCGGAAGAGGTACCCATGAAGGCTGTCTATTGCCCCTACTGCGGCGGGCGATCCTTCAGGCGCAGGACGGCCGAGTTCTGGGAGGTCTGGTCCACGCCCGTCCCCGACGGCGGGGGCGGGTTCGCCAAGGCCGTGCGCGAGACCTGGCCGCAAACCATGGTCCAGCGCTGCTTTTGGCATGCTTTCTCCTAGGTGAACAGGCACACGACTAGCAGGCCGAGGCTGAGGGCGGGGATCGAGCTGAGGGGGCTGGCCGTCGATCTTATGCACGTTGAGACCCTGCGGGCGGCCGGGCAGCGGCGGGGGGCCTCTCCGGCGGCGAATCCATTTTAAAGGAAGCTTCGCGGCGGGCGCCTTCTCGGCAGATACATCGATTGAAAGGCCCGATCCATTCTCGGCAGGCACGATGCCGAACTCGTCCTCCAGCTGCAGAAGGAGGCCCAGGAGGTCTCGGGCGTTCTCTACCCTGAAGTCCAACAGGCAAGCGGAGAGATGTCGAGAGCTTCGGCGATGGCTTCCACCTGAGGCTGCTTGGGAGTCCTGAAATCCGTCTCATAGTGACGGATCGCGCCCTCGGAGACGCCGATTTTCTCGCCCAGCTCTCCCTGATAGAGCCCGCGAAGCTTACGGTAGTACCTGATTTTCTCGCCGGTAGCAAAGTGCGCTAAAACAAATTGGAGAGCGAGAAGCCCTTTCGGGATACTGCGTGTTTGCGTATTGCCGCAGTGCCGGTAAGGACTGCGAAGTCGCATAGATTGGCCCCCACGGCTCTGCGGGACTAATGACCGCAGAGCCGCGGGGGCTTGTGTTCGAGGGTTTGTGAGCCGTTCTGTATTGCTGGCACCTTCTGGCGTGGTTCTATCCCTTGTAGACGATGCGGCCGTCGGAGATGGTGTAGATCACGCGCGTGTCGGAGATGGCCTTGGCATCGGCTTCGAGAATGTTGGTATCCAGCACGACGAGATCGGCGAACTTGCCTACTTCAACGGTGCCGATAATATCGTCCATGAAGTTCTGGTAGGCGTCGTTCTTGGTGTAGGCCTCGAGCAGCTGGTAGGCTGTGAGCCCCTGTTCGGGCCAGCGGGTCATGTCGGTGTCCTCTTCCTCGGGATAGGGCGAGTTGCGGGTAACGCCAACCTCGATCGCATCGAGCGGGGCAAATGGAATGACGGGGGCGTCTGAGGAGCCGCTGATGCAGATGCCTGCCTCGGCCAAGTGCTTTGTTGGGTACAACGCCATGGCGCGCTTGTCGCCGATATAGGCGCGCTCTAGGTCCATGAGATCATCGTGGTACATCATCAGGAATTGGAGATTCGCCACTACATCCAAATCGGCCATGCGCTGGATATCCTCATCGGTAATGGCGCATACGTGGGTGATCGTGTGCCGCGCGTCGCGCTTCCCATTGGTCGCCCGAGCCTCCTCGAAGGCATCAAGGGTGCCGTGAACGGCGCCGTCGCCCATGGCGTGCACGTGCACCTGAACGCCTTCTGCATCAAAGTCGTGTACAAGACGGGTAAAGTCTTCCTGAGACCAGATGGGTTCGCCGCACCAATGATCACCGAGTCCCGTTGATTCCTGGTAGGGTTCCAGGAAGACGGCGGTGCCTCTTTCGGTCACTCCATCGTAGAAAATCTTCACGGTATTCGAAGAAATCATGTCTGTGGCGGAGTCGTTGTAGGACTTGATGGCGGAAAGCACCTCGTCATAGGTGCGGCCTTCTTTCATGGTGGGGACGACGCGCATGCGCAGGGTCAGATTGCCCTCGTCCTCCAACTCGTGATACATGTCGATAATATCAAGACCGCCTTGGGTGATATTTGTAATGCCGGTTATGCCATAGGAGTTTGCTTCCTTCATGAATTTGCGCATGGCCTTTTTCAGATTATCGTTGGTCATGGTGTTGGGCATGATGGCGAACACAATTCCCTTGGCGGCATCGGAGACGCACCCCGAAGGCTCTCCCTTCTCATTGCGATAGAACAGGCCGCCTTCTGGGTCGGGGGTGTCGGCAGTTACGCCAGCCATTTCGAGGGCCTTGGAATTGACCCAAGCGGCGTGGTAGGAGACGTCGTGGATGAGAATGGGCTTATCGGGGCAGATGGCATCTAGATCTTCTTTCGAGGGCCCGGGATTCGAGCCGTCGGGAAGCTGGTAGGCATTGAGCATGAAAGGCGCTCCGATGTAGCCCTCCTCGTCGGGATGGTCTTCCACGAAGGCGCGGATTGCCTTGAGGTATTCCTCGTTGGTGGTAAGCCCCGTCAGGTCGATCTGGAAGAGGGCGTTGAACCAGTTGCCAGGGGCGTGGATGTGGCCGTCAATGAAGCCGGGGGAGACGAACTTGCCATCGAGGTCGATGACTTGAGTATTGTCTCCTACGAAAGCATCGATGCCCGAATCGTCGCCCACGTACACGATCTTGTTGCCCGCGATAGCGACGGCTGATGCAACATCGCTTTCTGACACCATGGTCTGCACATGGCCGTTGCGGAGCACGATATCGGCAATGTTTTGATCGGCGGAACCGGGCGTGGCATTTGATCCAGGCTGCTCCCCGGATGCGCATCCCCAGAGTCCGCCCGAGAACGCGGCAGCCGCTAGGGCGCTCGATCCAATGACGAAACGACGGCGGCTGAGAGGTTGCTTCTGATGGGATGTGCTCATAAGACCCTCCTTAATTTGGTTGCAGCGCTGTCTCTTTTTTTGCGCTGCAGTAATTGAACCTTAAGAGTCAGGGGGTTCTTTGTTAAGAAAAACAGAGAGGGATTTGAGATTAATCGGAGGATGATTTTCTATCCCCCTGTCTCTGAACAGCGAAAATGCAGGGAGACAAATCGGACGTTGGGGTAGTTTTAGCCTTGGGTGCTAAATCTTCTATAATGTTGCCGCTTGATGAAGGAGGAGTCGTGTCCCTCGCTTTTCTCTACAATGTGGCAAGTTGCATCGCCTATGCGTTAGTCAGTGCTGCCTATGGGAGTCTGCACTATGTCGAGCGCAGGCGGGGCTATTTCTTCGTCGCGCTCACCTTCCTTTTGTATACGATAGATATATGTTCTGTATTCATGTATGAGTTCGTTCCGGAATTCGCGATGCAATTCGAGGGCACGCGAAACGCCTATCCTATGCTCCGCTTTGCATTCAACATGGTGGTAATCCTCTTGTATCGGCTCGTGCTCGGCAGCTTGCTCTCGCGCAGCATCTCTCCCGTCGAGGGATTATTTTGGGCAGTTTGCATGATGGTGGCTTTGGCAAGTGGCGCTTCGTCAGTCGAATCGGTTGCACTATGGCGCGAGTTTCTCTTTACCAGGTTGTTGGCGATCTGGGTAATAGGGTACGGCATCTTCTGTTTGGCGGCAGAGTTTCGACGCATGAGCCGATGGCGATGGGTTCTCTCGCTCTTACTTGTGCTCATATATGCCTTGGCGGAAGCGGCAACGTATTTGGCCTTTGGACAGGAGGGCGGCGCGCGCTCTGCCTCTCCTCGTAGGATTTCCGTTGAGATTATGGCGCTTTGCTTCACCGTGGCTGCGTATGTCTTTCTTGCACATCATCGGCGGATACGTAATGTGCGGTTGGCGGAATCCCTTGTGCCCTGGATCGCTCGCGAATACGGGCTGACCAAGCGCGAGGAAGTACTGTTGTCGCTCCTTGAAAAGGGCGCATCGAACAAGGAGATTGCTGAGCAAGAATGCATTTCCGTCAACACGGTGAAAACCCACATATCGAATATTTACGCCAAGCTTGGTGTGAGTAGCCGAGACGAGCTTGCGCAAAAACTTAGAAAGGAACTGCGCGGCCGTAAGAGGGCCGGGCTCTGAGAGGCTGGGGGTCGGTGCGGCTATGCGGCCGCCCCCTACGGGATCAGCCGTCTACGTATTCTTGGGCGTCGGGCGCGTCGGTTCCTTAGAACGGAGGCGCAAGGTGTTGACAGCGGCGCACAGGGCGAAGAAACCAGTTCAATATCAATCCGTCTAGGCGTTAGGACTAGTTAGGATTAGTTAGGATTAGCTAGGATTAGCCAGGGTAAGGTGTGCGGTGAGCTAATGTAATCTGAAAATAATCCTGGTTATTTCTTCTCAAAACTACGGGTGCGCTCCATGCTGTGTGGCGCAAGGGAGCGTCTCGCTCATTTCGGGGCGCTTCATGGGAGCGCGGTCCGCAAGGGGCGGTCCGGCCAACGAATTTTGAAGGAGATTTCAATGGTCAAAGATTACATCGACACCAACGACTTCACAAAAGAAGAGCTGCTCGGCATGGTAGATCTGGCCATCGCCATGAAGGGGCTCATCAAGGAGGGCGGCGAGTACCCGCACCTGCTGAAGGACAAGACCCTCGGCATGATTTTCCAGCAGGTGTCCACCCGTACCCGCATCTCCTTCGAGACGGCCATGACCGACCTCGGCGGTCACGCCGAGTTCTTCGGCCCCGGCTCCATCCAGCTGGGTGGCCATGAGTCCATCGAGGACTCCGGCCGCGTTATGGGAAGCCTCGTCGACATCCTCATGGCCCGCGTCGATCGTCATAAGGATGTAGTGAGCTTGGCGAAGTACTCCGCGGCCCCCGTCATCAACGGCATGAGCGAGTACAACCATCCCACCCAGGAGCTCGGCGACCTCATGACCATGATCGAGAACCTCCCCGAGGGCAAGAAGATCGAGGACTGCAAGTTTGCCTGGATCGGCGATGCCACCCAGACCTGCGCGTCGCTCATGTTCATCTGCACGAAGATGGGCATGGACTTCGTGCAGTTCGGACCGAAGGGGCATCAGATTCCCGACGGCTGCCTGCATATTGGCACCGATGAGGAGCGCGCCGAGTTCGGCAAGCATCTCATGGCTATCGGCGAGGAGAACTGCAAGGTCTCCGGCGGCACCATCACCATTTCCGACGACATTTCCTGCATCGAGGGCGCCGACTTCGTGTACACCGATGTGTGGTACGGCCTCTACGACAGTGAAGTCTCCAGCTCCAGCTACATGGATGTGTTCTATCCGAAGTACCAGGTGACCTGGGATATGATGAACGTTGCCGGTCCGAACAGCATGTTCATGCACTGCCTGCCCGCCAACCGTGGCGAGGAAGTCGTCGACGAGGTCATGGACGATCCCGAGCGCTCCCTGTGCTGGGTCGAGGCCGAGAACCGCAAGCACTCCATTCGCGCCATCCTGGCCACTCTGTGCCCCCAGAGCGAGCCCGACGAGGAGAAGGCTGCGGCATACCGCGCCACCATCAATGAGCGCATGGCCGCTTTCGGTAAGCACGGTCTGTAAGACGTACCAGGTCGGGTGAGCTGCGGCTCACCCGCCTTCGCAGGAGATGGGCGACCTCATGGCCATCGGAGAGGAGAACTGCAAAGTCTCCGACGACAACCGAGTGCATCAAGGGCGCCGACTTCATCTACACTGACGTGTGGTATGGCCTGTACGATGCTTTCTGATGGGCGGCAGCAGATGCTTGTCTCTTGCCGCCCATCATCTGCGCCACTGCGCGTAAGCACTGGCGCCCTGTCTGAAAACGACTGAGCAAAGGATTAAATATGAGTGACGGAAAGAAAAAGCTTTCCTTCCTGACGGTCATTTCGACCATCATC